>Ga0209348_1000170_pt1 | contig 38122 bp, 52 predicted proteins | sample ETNvirenome_2_30_FD_184065 | JGI IMG/M metagenome (GOLD analysis project Ga0209348, IMG submission 184065) | Marine viral communities from the Pacific Ocean - ETNP_2_30 (SPAdes) (version 2) | ecosystem: Environmental > Aquatic > Marine > Oceanic | place: Pacific Ocean | collected 2013-06-22 | reverse complement strand
GTCCAAGGTCTTGAGGTTCGACAGGTGTTCCAGCAAGGCTTCCCATAGGTCCTTGTTGCTCATCAGTACGTTCAGTTTCCGGGCTAGTGTTTTGTCCAGCATTTTGCATTCCTATTATTTGTGCCATTATTGCAGCTTCTTCTGGGTCATTTAATATTTCATCAGGGTCTAAGTCTAAGCTGTAGGCAAGTTCACTTACGAGTTTAGAAATCTTAACAAATGGTGCAATAGCTGGACTTTGTGCAGTTTGTAAGAACATTGTTAGTCTTTGCGACCTAACTTCTTTCTGCATCAAGCTATTTGTACCAGTAGCTCTAACTTCTAAATCACCTTCAACATTAAGAGAACCTTCAAAGAACTGCATGTTCCATTGAAAAAAAGATTCGCCTAATGGTTTTAATAAAAAGTCATCAAGATTTTTAACAACAGTTTTTATATTTAAACTTGCTGCACCTAGTAACATAGACATACCAGAAGCAGTTCTAGTCATACTTTGAACACCTGTTTGACCATGAGAATAAGAAGGCAGTCCTGTTTGTTCATCAGCAAGTTGCCTAAACTTATCGAACATCATCATGTTTTCAGGAGCAGTATTTGGAAATTTAATTCCATGAATTGATTGTCCGGGGATTCCTGCTTGTCTTCTAAATATTTTACCCGGATAAATCTCCATTGATTGACCTCCAACTAAGGCGGATTCATCAACATCAAAAATAAGAGAACCACTTAAAGCTAAATTATCAATAGCCATTCTAGCATGACCATTCATAATCTGCTGTGAGTCATCCATATTTTCTGCTACACCAATACCAAAAAAATTATAAGGATTTCTTTCATATGGGAATGCATGATAGGGAAGCCTGTATGGAGTAAAAGGATTTATAACTGCTCTTAGTAATCTATTACCACATACCCATGCATTTATTTGAACTTCATCTAAATCATCAATAGCATCAGAAAGCTCAATCCCAACTTCTCTTGCATATTCAGCATCCATAATACCCCAGTATTCAAGCACTTCAAAATTATTTTGATAAGTATCTTCTACTCGTGCATCATCTTTTAGTTGAGATTCATAATCTCGTTCAACATAGTTAGGACCATCCATTAATGCATTACGTATAGCATCTTCATCAAAGTATGGCATATTGCGAAGTTGTCTAAGTTGACTTTTATTCATCTTATGTCTATGGACAATATACTCACACTCTTCGATATTGGTTGCAGCAGGGTCAGGAAAAAAATCCCAACAACTAACAAACTCTATACGAGGTACTCTTACTTCTAACGGACTATAACTTCTTTCCCCGTTATCATCCATTTCCCATTTATTAAGTTTTTTATTAAAATTAAATGGTCCTTTTACAATCCCTGTGCCTAACAGAGCAGATTCTAAAAGAGCATTTCTTATTTCAGAGGAACCATTGGATTCTTCAATTTGGTCATGGATAAGTTTTTCCATTCGCCTAGCAGTTTTTTGTGATGGCGATAATTCTAAAACTTGTGGAATTGGATTGAAACCTTCAACTAAATCACTTTCAACTTTTTCTTCTATTGAACTGCTGATAATACCTTTAGCAAATGTAGCACCCGGTTTTAAAGTTTTACCATCACCTTCATATCCAACATCATAAGGATTATCTACTCGATTACCTATATCATCAGGAATAGAAGATTCAATATTAGGCTGCACATTATTAATGTCTAAATGTGCACCATCTAATTCACCTTCTGGAACTTTCGTTTCTTCTATACCAATAGGAAACTTTCCTGTACCAAAAATAACATCAACAAGTTGTCCAAAAGCAGCTAATACTTTTGTTTTAGTAATTTTTACAAAGACACGAGACTTTTCAGAGTCTCTAAATTTTACGGATTTATTATACAGACCACGATAATTTTCGTAAGCTCGAAGCCAACGTCTTTCATCAAGATTACGTTTTTCTTCTGCGTTGTAATATCTTGATTTAACAATTCCAACTAAATTATTTTGTTGGTCTTCTTCTAAAGTTAAATTTTTACCAGCTTCACCTTCAACATCTACATAGATATTATCTGCTGTTAAAAATGTATTTTCATTTTCTGCCATACTTTTTAATATCCAAATGTAGAATCAGAGGGCATATGCATTTCACGTTTAAGTCCCCTAATTCTTTCTAATGGGCTATCCATACGTGGTCTGCTCATTATCATATATCTTAAAGCATCATATGCATGGTCAGAAGCGTTAGTATCAACATCTTCTGGATTAGTTTTAGATAATGGTATACTTTGTAGTTCTCTAATTAAATTAGGACAACTATTAAATATTTGTAATTTAGGTCTACCATTTTCTTTTACTTTCAAATATTCATGTATTTGAATTTTACCCTGTACTCTATTTTTATCAGCACGTCTAAGTTTATGACCTGCTCTCAATAAAGACTCTCCAACAGTAGGACCAGTTGTTCCTGTTTTTGCCCACGCTGCTGTATCTAGAACTCCTGAGACCGAAAAAGGGTCGTCAAGCTCCATATTAGATATTATACTCGCTAATTCTTCACCTGTCAAGCTTTTTCGATATAATTCTCGATAAATTATTAATGTTCCATCATTCATATCAATCGTACCCCATAAACAACAAGACTCTGAAGCATACCCATAGTCTATACCTTTTACTCTTTCCCAAGGTAAAGGAATCTGAAATGGAGTAATAACATGAACATTAGGGTCAAATTCTACAAAAGCTGCACCCTCTGATACATCCCAATTACCCTCTAACAACTGTCTTCTTTGAATTGGAGGTAATGACATAAGCATTTGCTCATACACTCCATCTTCAGCTAAATAAGGATTATCAGCTAATTTTGCTGGAATAAATTTACGTGTTAAACCATCAGTACCTTGAAAAGATTTGTTATGCTCATACGGGTCAACATATCTTTTTTTAACCCAATGAGCACCTACACCTCCGGGGTTTGCAGTGCAGCGTAAATATGTTTGTATTTCAGGGTCTGTAGTACGTAAACGAGAAGCCAGATAGTTCCAACTGAACTCTGTAGGTAAGTGGGTAATTTCATCAAATCCTATCCAGCTATAAGCTTGTCCTTGATAACGATAGACATCTGCATCTCTTTCAAGGAATCCAAACTCTATCTTTGCACCACTTGGAAAGTTCCAAAGTTTTTCTACTTCTCTAAATTTAGCACCGGGAAATGCTTGTGGATATAACTCACGAGATTTATCAATCATCTCACGTAGTTCTGGCATAGAACGTCTAAGTATTAAAGCACGATGGGCTTTTTTGTGGGCATATCTTAGTGGGTCTACTAACATAGCATACGATTTACCGCCACCAGCAGCACCGCCATATAATACATCTTTTTCCCCAGCAGCTAAGAAATCTGTTTGTGGTCCTTCGTTTGGATGAAATAAAACCCCTTTACCACTGTTAATTCTATTTCTAACAGAATCTGGTAAATTATCTATATCTTTAGTATCAAAAACTTTTTCTGATTTTTTTGAAGATGCATCTAATTCACCTAAAAGTTGTTTTTGTTTTTTTAAGTATCTTCTTTTATTGTAAAGAGCTTCTTCTAATTTCTTTATAGAAGTTTCTTTATTTTTTATTGACCTTTTAGCTGATACTTGAGCTTTTTGTTCTGATATAGAACTAGCATCAATATCTGTTTGTTTAGCTCTACCGGGTTTACGTTTTGGAGTTCCGTCTTTTTTTAAAATAAAATTACCATCTTTATCTTGCATAAAAAGATGTGGATGCACTTCCCATTCATTTGTCATGTTTTTCTTTATCTACTATAGTTTTTAAACCAACATGACTAATATATCGACCTGTTTTTTGATACAGCCAATCAGCAGCATCTCTTAGTGATACTTGTTCATCTTTAATCATAAATGTTGCAACACCTAAAGCAAGTAATTGGTCTGGTATTGGTTTTAAAAAAGTATCACTTTCTTTTTCTAACTCATAACCAAAAGGTATTGTAGATGAAGTTCTTTTAATATATTCTTGAGGTATTGTCATTTATTACGTTTACTTTTTCCTTTGTGTAAACCATGTTTTGCAAACTGTTTACCTTTTCTAGTAGCTTCTCGTTTTTTTCTATTGGCTGCTGCAAGTTTACGTCTACCTTTAGCAGTAGATTTTAATCTTTTAATCTGTTCTTCTGGTGCATAAACTTCACCAGTTTCAGACGATTTCTTACCACTAGCAGTTCGCCATTTTTGTTTAGTCCAAGTTCTAAGACTTCTTTGACTTTTTTTGAGTGTCATGTTTTTTTCTTATTGCTTCTTTGCCTTTCTTGGCGATTTCTGCTTGTTGCCTTTTACCTGCGACTTTTGCCCTTTGTTCAAGGACTGTAAGAATTTGTATTTTTCTTGCAAAAGGTTTTTTAATTCGTTTAACTTTTGCAACAGTTTTTCTCGCATCTGTTGGAGTTGCAAATTTAATGCTAACTGTATCTCTTGGATTTTCATCGGTATATAATCTCCTCCCACTACCTTTGGGTTTTTTTCCTGTTCCTATTTTTGGGTCTCTTTTTTTTCTTCTCATTTTTCCCCGCTTTTGTTAGAGCTATTGCTACTGCTTGTTTTTGAGGTTTACCTTCTTTTTTAAGCTTTCTAATATTTTTAGATATAGTCTTTTGACTACGTCCTTTTTTAAGTGGCACTTACTTATAACCTCCGCCTTTAGCTTTGTATTGTTTTGCTAAAAGCTGGGCTTTTCGAGCTGACCATTGACCGGGTTTACCACCTTTAGAACCAGCCTTAATCCTCTCGAAAAGTCTCTTACGCATAGTAGGCTTAGTATAATTACCGGCTTTGTTAACAGTAGATTTACTTTTTTTTCTTGGCATTTTTTTCTCCAAATATTCTATCCCAACCTTTAGCATATTGAGATTGTTCTTCTTTTGTATAAAATTTACCTGTTAAGCCTAACACACGTTGTTTCTTCTTATTTTTAGAAGAAAATATAATAGGTTTTTGTTCAGAGCCTATTTGTGGCATTACCACTTAACCTTATCAGCCCACCATGCAGCCGACATTTTACCACGTTTAATGTTCTTAGCATGACGTGCTTTAAAAGACTTACGTTTAGCTTTCATTCGAGCGGACTCACCGGCTTTAGGTTTACCAGCAGTTCCTGATAATGTCCCAACCTTTTTACCTTGCTGTCCAAATCTAATCGTTTTTATCTTGTCGCCTTCTTTAGCAACAACTACATGAGACTTAGTAGGATGTTTAGGAGTACGTTTTGGTTTATTATAACCACTAACTCCGGCTTTTTCTAATCTAGGGTCTTTCTTTTTAGACATTAATGTAAAGTTTTAGGTTTAGGAAAAGGAATAACATTATTTGTAGATTTTGTTTTTTTAATACTTTTATCAACGTATAAACTATTAAGTTCACCAACAATAGTTAATCCATTTTCTAAGGCTGCAAATTCTGCTGACTCAATATCTTTTGCAATAATATTTGGACCAGCATAGGTTATATCATTAACAATAAACTCAGTTAGATAAATCTTCATAATCTCCTTCCTCTAAATTAATAGCTTGTTTTTCAGGTAAGATAAAAATCCCGCCCCCAGCATTATGATTAACTTCAACTCTATCTTGTTTACCAAGACCAACTCTATCTAAAATAGTTTGAGCTGCCTGAAGTTTAACATTAGCTTGGGCTATAGGTCTATCTGAATTTAATACTTCAATGAGCTTAAATGCTGCCGAGGGAGCTGAACGAGCAAGAACTTCCGAAGCTAAGTCAATCACTTCTTGTTTAAGGCTTTGTAATACTTGATGATAGTTGCTTGAGTAACCTGCGAGTTCTGCTGCCTTCGATAAATCGCCATTAGTAGTAATAATACTATCTAAAAATAATTGTTGTTTTTCTGTTAAGTTTCTTTCTTTTTTAACATTTGTTGGTAAGTAGCTCATATTTATTACATTATAAGGGCGGATTTTAGTTTTGTCAATAAAAAGTTAAGTTATTTTATAAATATGTATTGACAAAATAGTAATATAACTCTATAATGGTGGTTATACCCACCCCCGGTTGCACCTATAGTATATAGATATTCTTAGCAACCTAAATAACTTACTAAATAGTCCCTAAATAGCTTATATTACAGTCTTTTCTAGTTCTTGTAGTAGTGGTGTGAAGCAACTTAACAGTCCTTTTGAGCTAAAAATGTGCGACCACTAGCATGTATAGGGGGGGTGCGGGGGGTGGCTCTAGCCCGCCTGCGTTTCCTTTATACGCATTTTACACGCATGGCTCAAAAGGTCCTCCAAAGCTCATATAAATAAAGGGATGAGGATTTTTGAAGTCCTTTTTAGCTACTTAACGTGAGCTCAGGAACCAGTTAAGAGTTTATCTGTGACAGCTCGCAAACTTTTTTCACGGGCCACAATGATATTCAATAGCTCAAAAGGAACTAACCCGCATTCAATCGTTATCTGGAATCATACTTTTGCATGGCTGATTCAATGTGTGAGCGGACAGAACCCACATACAATCGTTAGCAGCCGTTGAGGTTTTACTTTGCTGTTTAAATGTGAGGGAAAAGACGGGCACAAAAAAAGGGCTACATCAACAAGCTTTTCAGCCCGTCAATGTAGCCCTAAAAATTTATGTTTTTAGATTTACACTTCTGTCTTTATCTTTAACAAAAAATTTTATTTCATGGTCTTGGGTCTCATCCCCAACATAACAACCTGAAGTCGCTTTTATAGTTATAACAGCAAAATCAAATTTCCCGTCCTCATCCTCATGAACACGTCTCGTTAGTTCAATATCCTTAACCACGTTATGCACTGTATACGTTGCACTCATATCGCACCTCCCTTATTACAGTGTTTCATTTTAAATTCCCTAAAAAGACGTTGAGCAAATTGCCCTTTTGTCTCTTTAGCACAATAACGCCAGTTAACCTTTAAGCCAATAAGTTGCCTACAGTCTTTAAGATTAAATAGCCATGCATTAGCCTTTTTATTTAATGTAAAAGAATCCGGAAATAACGCATTGTAAAAAATAGCCCGTTCTTGAAAATCTTGAACGTTCTTTTCAGTTATTTCTTGAATCCCTAGGAACATTAACAAGTGCCCTAGCCAATATGTTTCCTCACGAGATAAGCTTAAATCTGTATCTCTAAAATCAACAACCATTGGCATTATGCAACCTCCAACAATGGTAGCATCATTTTCTCAGCCGTTTTATGAACTGAGGTTCGCCTATCATTTTGGATAGCTACAAGATTATTTCTTGAACTTTCCTTATAGACATCATGATGCGTAGCCCAGCCAGTCATAGCATTGTATAGAGCCCATAAATTGGGTCCTAAGTCCCGCTTATAAGTTTTGTATTCTTTCCATACATCCTTTAACTGGTAAGCCCTAGACATCTCAGAGAACCATAACAAGTGCTCAACGTCTCCATTTACTTCAGTCAGTTTTGACTTAATAAATTTTTGATGATTCGCAGTTGCTGTAGCATCCGCAATAATGACAATGGCATCGCTATCGCTAATGGTTTTCAATCTAAACTTTTTATAAGTCTCAATCGAATCATTATAGATACTTACAGCATCGGGCAATTTTTCCACCGCATCATTAATATTCAAATATTTTGAATGCTTACGCTTAAAAGAACCTATGCTTGATAAAGCAGTCATCCCATTTAAACAAGCTAATCGCAGTGCTCCAAATTCAATACAGAACCGCATTGACCCGTCAACGCTATTACGCACTAACAGTTGCAACTCAATATCATCATTTAAGCCTACACTTTCACGATGCAACGGAAACGTATACGTAGCAAAAGCCCGTGCCCCGTCATGCGATATGGCAAAGTCTCTTTTCATATCCTCAGTTTTAAGTGAGGACTGTTTAATGATACGTTCCGCAGTTTTAAACGCGTCAGGATGTTGGACTAATTGATAGTCTTTTCCTATTGGTTTAAATGCCACCCCGTTGTCATCCCTAACCACAAAATGGGTATTTGGAACTTCAACGATTGCTCCGTCATTATTGAAATATCCAGCACGTTGCAAGGTGCAAGTAAAATCTGCATCCCCGTAAGTGTTGGTATCAGGAAAATTAATTATTGTATTCATGGTAAAACCTCCTTTAATGAATAAAAAATTAAATTAAAATTGAAGTTAGTTTTTATTTAGCCACGTTGTCCCGTGGGGTTCTGCCTATCCGTGAATGCAGTATGAACGTAAGCCTATCTTGATGCATGGTAGGGGTAAACCCAGTCCGTCTAATAGGTCGCATTGTTTATTCATATTTCTAATATTAAAGCAAAGTATTTAATATGCAAGTTTGAATTAATACACCACGAACAGCTATATCTTATGAGGTAGATTTTTTTTAATGACTGGATAAAAATACAGCATCAAAAATTAATCTAAAAATGGAGGTAAACAATGGAAAAATATTTTGATTATTTGGACGATTTAAGAGAATCAGGAATCACTAATATGTGGAATGCACCCGCTTATTTAAAACGAGATTTTAATCTTGATAAAAAAAGCAGTCAGCTAATTTTTCAGGAATGGAAAAAAGTTAAGGAAGAGGAAAAATAAAAAGGAAAATTAATATAGCAACCTATGGCGGGTATCAATCCCGCCTTTTTGTGTCAAAAGTAGAAATATAAATATAAATTGATTAAATCAGCGAGAAAATATCTCAGCTTGTTTTAGAGCTTAAATTGTATATGAGTGGTCAGCTATTCAGCTATGAGTGAGAAGCCCTGTAATGGCTCATATGTAAGCGAGACAGCCTATATATTTAAAGTCCTTTATAGTTTCCTTTTTAGTCCCTTGGTTACTAACTACTATTTAAAATATACTAAATTAAATACCTGTATAGGATTATATATTATTATAAAAGAAAAGCAATAAAATATTTTTGTTGACATTATAAATTTATTTTTTTAATATGTAAGAATTATATAAAAGGTATTTTTTTCGTTTTATTATTTGATGCCTTTTATTGATTAGAAGAGGACAAGGCTAATACCCTTGACTGAGGAAGAGTGAGGACTGGAAGATATCACAATCGAGTAAGTCTTTTGTGCTACTAAAACAATGTGAGAGTTATTAGTAGGTAAAATCAGATGTGCCCTCTAGTCAGTGGTTTGCTAGTTCCACATAAAAACTAGCATATTTTAAATATGGTTAAATTATCAAAAGCAAATAAAATGCCTTGCAGGTCTTGGAGTTTACAAGCCTTGGAAACTTGCCCGTCAGCCCGTGATGATAACGGGGATATTGTCCCAGCTTGTAAAGGCTGTTATGCATTAGCGGGTAATTATCATTTTAAAAATGTTAAGGCATCCCGTGCATATAATAAAAAAGATTGGCAACGTGATGACTGGGTTAATGATATGGTTGCGGAGTTAGATAACGATAGATATTTTCGCTGGTTTGATAGCGGTGATATGTATCACATAAAACTAGCTGAGAAAATATATGAAGTATGTAAGCGAACACCTTGGATAAAGCACTGGATACCAACAAGAATGTATAAAGAAAAGTTTAAAAAATTTCATGCGATATTAGAGAAATTTAATGAGTTAAATAATGTAATAGTTAGATATTCTAGCGATAGTATTAATGGGGAGATTGTGCAAGGTGCTAAATATAGCTCAACGATTATCACTGAGGAACAAATTAAAGATTCTAAAAATGTATGTTACGCATTCAAAAATAATGGTAAGTGTGGAACTTGTCGCGTATGTTGGGATAAATCAATTTCGGTGGTCTCTTATGTTGGACATGGGCAAACCATGAAAAAACAGCAACGAGATTTAATAAAAACTTTAGCAATTTAGGAGGTAAATAGAATGAACATTGAAAAAGTTTTAGAATTACAGGAAGTTATAAGCGATAAGCGAGTTCCAATAGATATGCATTCGTTGAATGAATATTATTATTTCAGCCAGTCTAAACGAAAATGGTTATCGTTATCAAAAGATATCGATATAATTCATTTTATAAGATTGGCGATTAAGCACTTACCGGAGGATGTTTTGATGTGTAAGGGTGATATCGTTGAAATGTATGAAAAAAATAAAGATATCATTGACAGGGGAGTATTAAGCAACATTGAAGACATAGCGAATGAGACATATTCCTACACAAGAGACTGATACATTAAAAAGAACTTTAACCCGTGAGCAATACAGGGTGTTTGAAAACTTTTGTATTACTCATGGGCGAGAAATGTACGAAAATAAATTTTGTTATGAAGTTTATTTTAATGGTCAAGCAGATACATTTACAGTTGAATTGGCGGACAATAGTATTTATACATGGGAGGATATACTAAATGAGCAGTGATAATATGCCTACTATTTATCAAATAGTTGATGATATATGTATGCGAGACTTTGATGTTGTCGCTAAATTATCTGAACAACAACAAAAGAAGTTCATAAATATTATCTATCAGGATATTTTAGAGGGTGATAACCCTACCAAAATTAGTGAGAATGATATTTACCTATTGATAGAAGAGTTTATTGCAAAAGCTATCAGTGTTTCTATTGATGATGTCGTTGATTTTTATGATATTAATTAAATGATTACATACAAAGGAAAAAAAGTATCAGCGAAAGTATATGCGAAACATCAGATATCGGATTATTTAATGAGGTTATTTGATGACCCTAACTTACATATGGAAGATAACTTTTTAAATTTCACCTCAAAAGAACAAGAGGAAGTGTTAAGACACGTTAGTTTATATGAAGATAGAATACATAAATTAATAGGTGTTAAGTTTAAAGAGATAATAAGTAGCACTAATTTTACTAAATCGATATAATATAATGGACTTTATATTTTTTATACTAGCTATTTTATTTATGTGTATTTTTCCAATCAGTTATATATACTTATTATCTCGTGGTAAAATAAAATCTACTTTAACACCTAGATATATGGAATCAAAAAAACACGATAATTAATGAAATATATTCTACTAACAATAATTTTATCAAGTTGTGCAACGACTGTTGAGGATAAGGAGTGGCAAGATATTTATGATAGTGAGGATTGGAGAAAAAAATTTGACGAATGCCGAGATTTTTTATATATGGATAACGATGCTTGGCATTGGTGTATGCAATCAAGGAGGGATGACATGACACAATATAAAGAAAAAGTAGCCGATAGGAAAAAAGAGTTGGAACAAGAGAAACAAGATAACACAGTTATTGCTATTGATACTAGATACAGTAATGGTAAATGGACCGAGCAAACAATATGGTATGCATCAGGTAAAAAAATTACTGAGTTTGCTGATAAGCGAAAGTCTGTGTTGGTTGAGGACTAATGGCGAAAATTTGGCGAAAGACTGAGCATACTTCTGCTACTGGGGTTCGAGGTAAAAAGACAAGTCAAGGTAGAGGTAATGTTGCTTTCTCTACCATGAACAAGAACAAGAAAAGCAACTTCAAAAAATATCGAGGGCAAGGAAGATGAATAAAGAAAAAATGATAACAGTTAAAATTCCAGAAAGAAACTTGGAATGGATTAAAAAGAATTATCCTAAAGCTAAATGGGGTGTGAGTAGTTTGTTTGAATATGGCGGTATTGATATCATGGATGCTCATGCTATGTCAGACTTATTAATGCATTTGAATGATGCATTTAAGATTGAAGACGTATGAACGAACAGTTTGAAAAGGAACTAACAAAACTTTTAAACAAATACTATTCAAGTAATTGGGATTATGAGTGGAGTTTTGAAGGAGAAACTATCGTCACTACTTTGTGGTTAGGAGAAGAAAAGAAAAATTATATAGAGGAGACAAAATGTATATGAATAGAGAATTTATTTTAAAGGCATTACGCAATAACTTTAAAGGTCAGTTAGACCGGCACGTTGCGAATGCATTAATCTTAATTGATAATCCTGTGGGAGTTGCAGAGCATCCCGATACAATAGAGACTATTGAAAATGAGCTAAATAAAATTGCTGAGTATCATGATAAGTTAAAAATGATTAAATTATATTTAGAAAATAATTGACATATTTAAATATATCTTTATACTATTATATAGAAAGTCAAGAGACTGGCTTTCAAAGGTGTATGAGTGAGCCTTTATAAAATCCTTGATTCCATTATAAATCCTAGATTAAATTCGGGGACATGGGAGAACATAGGTCGAGGATGAAGTCATATAAGTGCTAGAAACCACCATGACCATACACCACTTTACTTAAAATAAATCATAATAGGAGCAACAAATGAGTGAAGCAAGAGTGCAACATAACGAAGAAGGCAAGATACAGTATTACGTAATGACAGGTAAACTAATCTTTCCTGCAATTAACATGCCTAATTTTAAATTTAAAAAAGAGGGAATTTGGGAAACATATTTAGTGCCTGATGATTCTAAGGAATTAGAAGTAGCAAATAGTTTAGGTATTAAAACTAAATCTTGGGAAGATATCCCTGAATCAATTTATTTAAAAAGGTGGACACAATTAAAAAATGGTTCATCTAATAAACCAGTTGAAGTTCAAAATACAGACGGGCAGAAGTTCGAGTTTACAGATGAATCAGGTAGAGAAATAGTCATAGGTAATAATACCGAAGCTAAAATTATGTATCATTATCTACCTATAAAAAATAGTTATGGCACATTTCATACTTATGTTTTAGATAAAGTAAAGATACTTAACTTGGTTGAAAAACAAGATGCAAGTTCTAATTTAGACGAGGAGTTAGACTTTTAATGATTATTACAATTAAAAATGATAAGGGCGAAACTTTGTATGATGTTAATAAAATAAAAGATGATGCTAAAAAACAAGAAGCCACTATTATTATTAACAAAGCTGGTCAATTACAAGTAATAGTCGAAGCATTGGATTTTGCATCCCGAACCCACAGGGTAAATTTAGAAAAATTATTAGAGGGTTGCACAGAAGCAGTGATTGAAGCAGACCAAACGGAAAGCAAGGATTCGTAATATAATTTAGGATTACTTAGGGTGTGTTGACATCAACATGTTTACCTCCTTGCCTATCCCTAAGTAGTCCGTTCTAGGAGGTAATGTGTCTTTTGTAAAAGTTCATCAACCATGTCCCACATGTGGTAGTAGTGATGCTTTATGTATTAACGAAAATGGGTCATCAAAATGTTTTAGTTGCGGTGCATTCACAAATAAAAATTTTAAGTCAACTACTGAGGAGGTTAATCAAGTGCAAACAGTTTATAAAAACAACACCAGTTTAGACGACCAATACGGAGCAGTTTATGGTCCTCTATTAGATAGAAAAATATCAAAAGAGACTGCTCAAAAGTATGGGGTTAAGGTTGTATACAATGAGAAAAATGAAGTTGTTCAACATGTCTATCCATTCTATAATGCTAATGAAAAAACTGCTCATAAAGTCAGATATGTAAAAGACAAAAATTTTAGTTTCCATGGGACTTATGAGGGGACAGGTTTATTTGGAGAGCAATTATTTAAGGGCGGAAAATATATAACCCTAGTTGAGGGCGAATGTGATGCTCTTGCTGGGTATGAGTTGTTTGGGTCTAAGTATGATGTAGTCTCAATCAAACGAGGGTGTCAGGGAGCTATACGGGACGTTAAAGATAGTCTTGAGTTTTTAGAAAGCTATGAAAATATAGTTATCTGTTTTGATAATGATAAGATAGGTAAGGAAACAGCACAGAAAGTAGCACAGCTTTTTACCCCTAAGAAAGCTAAAGTTATGACGTTACCTACCGGCTACAAAGATGCAAATGACATGTTAAAGGAAAATAAACATGCTCAGTTTGTCAAGGCATTTTGGGATGCAAAAACTTATACTCCGTCTGGAGTTATTAATGTTTCTGATAGGCGAGATGCGTTCCATAAGCGAGAGAAAAAAAATAGTATTCCTTATCCGTGGGAGGGTTTGAATAGTAAACTTGTAGGCATGAGAGGGGGAGAACTTATTACTCTTACAGGCGGAACGGGACTTGGAAAGTCATCTGTGACCAGAGAAATAGAACATTGGTTAATTAAAAATACTAAGGATAATGTGGGGGTAATAGCATTAGAGGAGGATTGGCGAAGAACAATAGACGGAATACTTTCCATTGAAGCTAATAATAGATTATATATTGACCATATTCGTGAGCAGTATAGTAAAGAAGAATTAGATAAGTTCTTTGATATTTTGTATGACGGGGAAAATAAGAACAGGGTATGGATACATGCACACTTTGGGACAAATGACATTGATGAAATATTTTCTAAGATTAGATTTATGATAGTAGGGTGTGAGTGTAAATGGGTGGTATTGGACCACTTACATATGTTGGTAGTAGCTGCAAATGAGGGGGATGAGAGACGTGCTATTGATACTATAATGACAAGACTAAGAAGTATTGTGGAGGAGACAGGAGTAGGTTTAATTTTAGTTTCTCATTTACGTAGGGTGGACGGAAACAGAGGACATGAAAATGGCATTGAAGTTTCATTATCTCATTTACGTGGTTCACAAAGCATAGCTCAATTATCAGATTGTGTTATTGCATTGGAAAGAAATCAACAGGCAGAAAGCACAGAGGAAGCTAACACAACACGAGTTAGGGTTTTAAAATCAAGGTATACAGGAGATGTTGGCTTTGCTACAAGTTTACTGTATGATAGAGATACAGGAAGATTAGCAGAAACTAATAGTATAGACGAAGATGATAGTGTAAACTTTTAATGAAATTACTTTTTGATATAGAAACAGATGACCTGAAAGCTACTCGCATTTGGTGCATAGTCTGTAAAGATTTAGATACAAATCAAATATACAAGTTTGGACCTAATGAATTATACAAAGGAAAAGAACTATTAGAATCTGCGACAACGATTGTCGGGCACAATGTCATTGGCTTTGATATTCCTATTATTAATAAATTACTTGATTGTAATTTGTATCAGAAAAAAATTGTAGATACGTTAGTTTTATCTAGGCTTTTTAATCCAGTAAGAGACGGGGGACACAGTTTAGATTCGTGGGGTTTCAGATTAAAATTTCCTAAAATAAATTTTCAAGAATTTCAAAATTATAGTTCTGAAATGTTAGACTATTGTGTGAATGATGTTGAATTAAATGCTAGGGTCTACAAACATTTACTTGTTGAGGGCAGAGATTTTTCTCAAGAAAGCATAGACTTAGAGCATGACGTTTTTAAAATAATTAAATCTCAAGAGGATGCTGGTTTTTTACTCAATACTAAAGATGCAAATATTTTAGTGGCTACATTGAATGGTAAAATAAAAACTATTGAAGATGAAGTTAAAAAAGTTTTTAAACCTAGATTAGTAGATGTTAAAACAGTTACACCTTACATTAGAAAAGACGGACAGTTATCTAAAAGAGGTTTATCTGATGAAGAGTATAAGAAATGTGTGAACACAAAAAACTACAAGCCATTTATGAGACAGTCTTTACAAGAATTTAATCTCGGAAGTAGAAAACAAATAGGCGAATATTTAATAGACTTTGGTTGGAAACCTGAGAAATTTACTCCAACGGGTCAGCCTATTGTTGACGAAAAAACTTTATCTACTATTACTAATATACCGGAAGCTAAACTAATATGTGAGTATTTACTATTACAAAAACGAGTAGCACAAATAAATAGTTGGATTGATGCTGTGGGCGAAGACGGGAGAGTGCATGGTTTTGTAATTCCTAACGGAACAATTACTGGCAGGATGACCCATAGAAATCCTAACATGGCTCAAGTTCCTAGTTTATCTTCAGATTATGGCAAAGAGTGTCGTAGTTTATGGATTGTAGATGAAGATAATGTTTTACTAGGTGTGGATGCATCTGGCTTAGAATTACGAATGTTAGCCCATTACATGAATGATAAGGAGTTTACAAATGAAATCATCAAAGGAGACATACATACCACTAATCAAAAAGCTGCAAGACTTGAATCAAGAAATCAGGCAAAGACTTTCATCTATGCCCTTATGTACGGAGCAGGAGATAAAAAACTTGGAAGTGTGGTTGGAGGAAATGAAGCAAGTGGTAAACGAGCTAGAGAACATTTCTTCTCTAATACTCCTGCATTTAAATCTCTTAGAGACAAAGTGCAAAGAGCAGCAACAAAAACATATTTAAAAGGAATAGACGGAAGAAAACTGTATGTACGCAGTGAGCATTCAGCATTAAATACTTTGTTGCAGGGTGCTGGAGCTATAGTAATGAAAAAGGCTTTAGTTTTATTAGCAAATAATTTAGATGTAAGTATGACTAAATTTAAGTTTGTTGCTAATATTCATGATGAATGGCAGATAGAAGTGCCTAAATGTCAGGCAAACAAAGTAGGACAAATAGCAGTGGATTCAATTATATCTGCTGGAAATTATTTTAATCTCAGATGTCCGTTGGACGGAGAGTTTAAAGTAGGGAGTAATTGGAGTGAAACCCACTAAAAAAGATAGAAAGAAATTTGATATAGATTTGCAATATGGAACTATACGTGAAGATAAAATTATAGACATGCTTACTAATAAAAAAGTAGAGGTCAAATCTGAACGTGGTATGTGGATGAAAACAGGTAATATTGCTATTGAATATGAATCTTACAAAAAACCTTCTGGTATTCAAGCAACTGAATCCGATTATTGGTTTCATAATTTATGTGTTGGTGATAATGAGTTTTGCACATTAGTATTTAAAACAGATGTATTAAAAACTATTGTTAATAAACTTGATTATTTTAAAACAGTATCAGGGGGAGATAACAATGCTAGTAAAATGTATTTAATTAATTTACAAAAATTATTTTCTAGTGATGTTATAAAAGCATTTGAAGAGACAGAACATGAAAAAAAATAAAAACGATAACTATAGTAAATTTAAATCAGAGTCCGGTCATTGGTATACACAGGAGGGAGAACCTATGTATACAATTATAGGGGCAAATGGTGTAGAACGAAATACTACATTGCGAGATGCAAAGTCTCTAGGACTTGTCCCCTCTGTTACAACAATTATAAGTATGATAGCTAAGCCTTTTTTAGAAAATTGGAAAATAGAACAAGCACTTTCTTCCGCTATAAATTTAAAACAAAAAGAAGATGAAACTGATAAAGAGTTTTTCTACAGATGCAAAGTAGATTCTAAAAAAGTTGGTATTGAAGCTGCTAAAGAGGGCACAAAAATTCATGCTAAAATTGAAAAAGGTTTTTTAGGTAAATCAAAAAACAAAACATATACAGTGATAAAAGAATATTTAGATAACACATTTCCTGATGAAGAGTGGATTGCGGAAGATTCTTTTTGTGCTCAAGAGGGCTATGGTGGAAAAATAGATTTATATTCAAAGTCTGGTATTTTCGTAGACTTTAAAACGAAAGTAAATATAAAAGAAAAAGACCCTGCTAAGTTAGTTTATGATGACCATGGAATGCAACTATCGGCTTATGCTCAAGGTTGTAATTATAAAAGTCCAGAACGAGTTTCTATATTTGTAGATAGAGATGACCCTGAATTTATTTCTTGTCATATATGGGACAAAGATGACCATGAAAAACATTTAGGTATGTTTAACAGTATTTTAACATATTGGAAGTTAGTAAAAAATTACGACCCATCAAAAATATGAATGGACGAAACTCTAAGCAATTAAGAAGAAAGGCGGAAGATTTATTTATTGAATGGTTAAGAACTATGACACCTGACGGAGAAGATGAAACTAAAATAAATAAAAAAAATTTACATTTATTTTTACCAGAACAAACACACATTTTTGCTAATCGAAAATTTATGTTAAGTGCGTATAGTTTACGCTGGTTTTATAAACAAGTTAAAAGAAATCCTAACATAACTTTACAGGATATATTATGAACTACAAATTTGACGAAGATAAAATTTTAAGACTGATTGCAGAACATATTGATTTAACTTATAATGAGCACTACTCTCACAATAAATATCAAGCTACAGATGTTATACTAGATTCTGGACATGGGGAGGGTTTTTGTATTGGTAATATAATTAAATATGCTATCCGGTATGGAAAAAAACAAGGAAAAAATTCAGATGACTTATTAAAAATTATTCATTATGCTATGATAGCATTTTACTTAAACGAAACTAAAAATGATTAAAGATAAAATAGGACCTAAAGAATATTTAGGAATTAAAATTAACTATGATAACGAAGATAAACTAGATAAATTTAGTTTAGATACTTTAAAAGATAGATATTTTACAGGAGAAGAAACCCATGCCCAAGAAGCATTCGCCAGAGCAGCCACCTTCGGAGCAACATTCAAAGGTGTTACAGATTTTGAATTGGCTCAAAGACTTTATAACTACAGTTCCTCGTGTTGGTTCATGTTTAGCACTCCTATACTTAGCAACGGGGGAACAAGTCGTGGTTTACCTATTAGTTGTTTCCTTAATTATGTCCCTGATAGTCGTCTCGGCTTATCTGCTCACTATGATGAAAATATATGGTTGGCAAGTTCGGGTGGAGGTATCGGTGGTTTTTGGGGAGATGTTAGAAGTAATGGTGTATCTACTACTCATGGTAGTAAGTCTACTGGTTCTATCCCATTCATGCATGTAGTTGATTCTCAAATGTTAGCCTTTAATCAAGGGGTAACGAGACGAGGTAGCTATGCTGCATATATGGATATATCACATCCAGAAATAGAAGAGTTTATTGAAATGAGAAAATCATCTGGGGGAGATATAAATCGAAAATGTTTAAACTTACACAACGGAGTTAATGTAACCAATGAGTTTTTAAAAGCAGTTGAAAACAATGAAGAATGGAGACTGATTGACCCTAAATCTAAAGAAGCTATAAAAGTTATTGATGCGAGATATTTATGGTGGCAGATTATAAATGCTCGTGCTGAAACAGGAGAACCTTATATTGTTAATATTGATAACTGTAATGATGCACTACCGCAAAAACAAAAAGATTTAGGATTACAAATAAAACAAAGTAATTTATGTTCTGAAATAACATTACCTACCAATGAGGAAAGAACTGCTGTATGTTGTTTATCATCTGTTAATTTAGAATATTTTGATGAATGGTCTAAAGATGATTATTTTATTAGTGATTTAATTACTATGTTAGATAATGTTATTCAACATTTTATTGATAACGCAATCGACACTACTCAACTTGGAGAATACAATGCGAACTATGATAGATTTAAAAAATATATTAAAAAAGGTAAAGAGGGTTTTACAAAAGCTGCATTCTCGGCTTACAGAGAACGCTCATTGGGTCTCGGTGCGATGGGATTCCATGCGTATCTCCAAAAAAGCAACACTCCTTTTGAAAGTATTTTCGCTACGAGCTTTAATTACAAAGCATTTAAACACATTAAAACACACGCAATTAGAGCAACTGAAAGACTTGCTGATGAACGTGGTGAGTCACCTGATATCAGTGGTAGTGGCAGGAGGAATGCTCATTTACTCGCTGTTGCTCCTAATGCTTCTTCTGGCATCATATGTAGCGGGACATCTCCTTCGATTGAGCCATACAGGGCTAACGTATATACGCACAAAACTCTCTCCGGAAGCTACCAAGTAAAGAATAAATTTTTAGAAAAATTATTAATTAAAAAAGGTTTAACTAAAAAAGAACTAGATAAATTGTGGAAAGAAATAGCAGGAAAAGATGGGTCAGTTCAACATCTTAATATTATAACAGATGCGGAAAAAGAAGTATTTAAAACTGCTAATGAAATAAATCAAATATGGGTAATAGAACATGCTTATAAAAGACAAGAGTTTATTTGTCAGGCTCAATCAGTTAATTTATTTTTTACTTTACCAAAGGCAACAGAGTCTCAAGAAACACACGATGAATATATGCAATATGTAAATGATGTTCATTGGTATGGAGCTAATAAATTAAAATCGTTATACTATTTCAGGTCTAATGCTGCTCGTAATGCGGAAGATGTAAATGTTAAAATTCCTAGAATTAAACTTGATGATGTTGAATGTATAGCTTGTGAGGGCTAATATGAACTGTTGGCATTGCGGAACAAAATTAATATGGGGTGGAGACCACGATATAGAATATGAAGATTCAGAATATAGCATGGAAACTAATTTAAGCTGTCCAAACTGTGGCTCGTTTGTCTCGGTTTATTTTCCAAAGGAAACAAATGTACCTAGAAAAACCAGTAAATAAAAAACCCGCACCTTTTATTAACGTGCAGCATTTTTTAACACAAACTGAATGTGCACAAATTAAAGCAACAGCACAAGATGTTGAAAAGTGGACAGGTAAAGTACACAGTAATACTGATAAGTCAACAAAAGTTAATTCTGTTAGAGAAGTAGATGTGTATCCTATACCTAATTCTAGCGAGTATAATTATCTATATGAAATAATTTTTGATGCTGTTAAAGAATGCAACAATAGTCATTTTAATTTTGACATAGCGGGGATTTTTGATAATTTACAATTACTGCATTATAAAAAAGGACATCATTATGACTGGCATACAGATATAGGTAATGGTATTTATGCTAACAGAAAAATATCTGTGTCTGTATTATTATCAAATGATTGTGAAGGCGGTGAACTTGTCTTAAAACAAGGAGCAGACAGACCAATACATATGGAAGTTGGAGATATGACAATGTTTCCAAGTTATGTATTACACAAAATAACCCCAGTAACTAAAGGAGAACGTTGGTCTTTAGTTACATGGATACAAGATATAAAACCATTCAGATAAAATGTTAAAAGTTTTAGATTTATGTTCAGGGATTGGAGGTTTCTCTTTAGGTTTAGAGCAAACTGGTTTTTTTAAAACTATTGCTTTTTGTGAAAATAATATATTTTGTAAAAAAATTTTAAAGAAACATTGGGACAATATTCCCATATATGATAATATAATAAATATAGCAAATGACCCTACCACAATTAAAGAAAAATTTGAGGTTGTCGTATCAGGACTTCCTTGCCAACCCTATAGTTTGGCAGGAAACCAAAAAGGCAAGACTGACAATCGACACCTCTGGAATTACATGTTTAAAATTATTAAACAAAAAAAACCAACTTGGATTATTTTTGAAAATGTTCCTAACTTCATCCCTTTGGCACTCGATGACATGCTCCTTGATTTGGAAACTGAAAACTACACCACGGAATCGTTTATTATACCAGCTTGCAGTGTCGGAGCACCACATAAACGAAACAGATTATGGGTCATCGGTAGATTTATGGGCGACACCACAAGCAATGGACGGGAAAAGATTAACTCAAGTAAGAAAGAAAAATCAATTTTCAACAAAAGCTTTACAGGGAGGATGTTCAAATCTTCGGGAACAAATTCATCTACACACAAATTCAAACTTGATAACTGGTTTTTTAAATCCTCAATTTGTGGAGTTTCTAATGGGATTCCCTCAAGACTGGACAAAAATAGAATAGAAGCATTAGGTAATTCAGTTGTGCCACAAATTGCTTTTAACATTGGCTTAACAATTAAAACATTAACACACGGGAGATAATATGAGTTTATTAGGAAAAAGAGAACATTACAAACCATTTGATGATGCATGGATGTTTGATTATTATGATTTACAAAATCAAATGCATTGGCTACCAAGAGACGTTCCTTTACATACAGATGTAAAAGACTGGCAAGATTTGTCAGATACAGAACGTAATTTATTAACACAGATATTTAGATTGTTTACTCAATCCGATGTTGACGTTGGCTCTGGCTACATAGATAGATATATGCGGATATTTAAAAAGCCAGAAGCTAGGATGATGATGTGCTCATTTGCAAACATGGAATCAATTCACCAACACGCATATAGTTTACTACTTGATACTGTAGGTATGCCGGACATAGAGTACAAAGCATTTGCAGAGTATGAAGAAATGGCTGATAAACACGAATATATTAATGATATTAAAACTACTCGCAAAGATAAAAAAAGTATTGCAAAAACTTTAGCAGTTTACTCAGCCTTTACTGAAGGACTACAGTTGTTTAGCAGCTTTGCAATCCTGTTAAACTTCCCACGTTTTGGTAAAATGAAAGGTATGGGACAGATAGTAACATACTCTATACGTGATGAATCTATGCACGTAGAAGCTATGACAAAATTATTTAGACAGTTTATTCAGGAAAACTTAGACATCTGGACAGATGATTTTAAAAAAGAAATATATGAAATATGTAGACAAATGGTTACGTTAGAAGATAAATTTCTTGATTTAGTTTTTGAAATGGGAGATATACAGGGGTTAAGTAAAGAAGATATGTATGCTTATAATAGATATATAGCTGATAGAAGACTACTTCAATTAGGTTTAAAACCAAATTATAATCAAAAAGACAATCCTTTAACTTGGTTAGATGAAGTAATGGGAGTTGAACATCAAAACTTTTTTGAGGGTAGGGCTACATCTTATATGAAAGCAGGACTAAGAGGTAGGCAAGACAAAGTTAAATTTTCTAGTTTGGAGAATGTAAATGAAACCTAAAAATAAAGAAGGTAATATTCTTTCTTTTAAAATTGTTATAGACACTAAAGGTAATTTAATTACAGAGTTTAGTGGGCTACCTTTAGAGAAAGCTCATTTAGTTTTTAAGGGACATGATTTAATTTTAATACAAAAACTAATCAAAGAGGGGAGAGTTCATTTAGAAAATTTACACACCAAACTACAGAATGAATTACAATCTTTGTCTACTTAATTTGTCAAGTTTATCCGGCTAAAGGATTTTTATTTTCTTCTTTAAATATTTTAATGTCAGTTTTTACACTTTCAATATCAGCTTTCATGCCTGAAATATCAGATTTAATTGAATCAATATTATTAAGTTTAAGTAGAACAGTCTCATCAATAGTTTTATTTATGTAAGATACTGAAGTTTCTAATGCTTCTATTCTTTTTTCAATCTCTCCTAACCCATCGTCAGTCTCTTTAGCTTGTTGAGCTTTGGTTTCTAGGTTCTCTATCCTATTTACATAAGTAGCTCCAGTATACCCAAAACCCGCTAGAGTTCCAATAATACCCATAAGTGCAATAAACTGTGTTGTTTTATTTTGTAACCAATCCATAATTTCCTCCTATAAGTTTGGTTGTAAGTTTTTCATTTCAGTAAGAGTATTTAAACTCTGTCCTGCCATTTGATAAAAACCTTTTATGTTATCTGTTAGCATATTATCTGCATATAAAATTGTAGGTTCATACCATACATCTTGGTCCGGTACTGTAACTAATCTATAATTATTAAAGTTAGGCACAAACCCCATGTAAGCTATAATAGTATTTTCTGAACCATACTGTCCTGTTTCTTCTTGTTTAGCCTGTACATCTTCTTGTGCAGCTTGTAAGTTCTGTGCTATAATGTTTTCTACTAGCTGTTCAGCATCCGTATCTCCACTGTTAGACACAGACATATCAATTTGATTTTGAATACTATTATTTGTATTAGTATTAGAACTAAATGTTGTGCTTGTAACAGAACTCATGCTAGAATCCACTGAGGTTGTTGAAGTTGTTGTAGCTGTAACTGTTGTACTCATATCTAACAACTGATTTGTCTGTGCAGTTGAAGATGAAAACTGGTCAGATATACTAGGTGAATTACTAATACTTCCTGTTGAACTAGCTGATGTTGAACCAGATGTAGATAAGTTAGAATTAGAATTAGTCGATGTGTTACCACCTGTTGTCGTATATATACTTTCTCTTGCTGTCCTAATTGTAGATGCAACAACAGCTAACGATTTTTCTTTTGTTAAACTAGAACCTTTTTCTTCAGCGACAAGTTCTTCTTCTATATCTTCTTCTATAACTTCGTCTTCTTCTTCCTCAACGAGTTCCTCAATAAGTTCCTCCTCCTGCTCCTCTGCATACGCAAGTTCTTCTTCCACAATTGTCTCTTCCTCAAACCACTCCTCCACTTCTTCAATAAATGTTTCTTGAAATACAAACTCTTCAATCATTAAATCATCAATGGGTATAAAGACTTCTTCGTCACGCATAAATGATAGAGGTTCTATAAATTCTTCTAATGGTTGAAGCTGTTCAAATATTATTTCTTCTGCAAAAATAAACTCAGGTTCTTCAAAAATGTCATACTCAAGTTCAAAAATATATTCTTCAAATATTTCTGGCTCTTCAAAAGTGTCATACATGTCATACTCTTCAAAACCAAAGTCAAATATTTCTTCTTCGTATCCATAGTCAAAGTATTCTTCCTCTTGATAATACCCAATGTCCATTTCTTGTGTATATCCGGGGCAGAAAGGACCATACTGTGGGTCTAGGTCACACTGTAAATCATCATAAGCATCCCAGTATCCTGCACAGCTTACATCATTTAAAGGATTACTACAGTCAATAGTTTCACTCGTACCATACAGTGAACCACCATTTTCTAGCAAAGTATTTGATGCAGTGTTATTCCAGTTAGTGCTTACACACGAGCTAGTATTAGTTGTACCTGTATTACATTCATCGTGAAACAAGTATTGATAATAAGTATCCGAATCTTTTTGTTGACCTATTAAGACATCGTGTTGAATAATATCTAATGCACCATACCTAAAATCAAATGTAGAGTTTGTCCAAAGTATTACTTCAAAACTATTATCAGTATTACTACGATTATATTCTCGCATATTGTACCAACCAAAGACTGTTTTATCACTAAAGTTCTTGGCTAACATCTTAGATTGATTATCTCTAATAAGGTCAGTCCAAAATGGAAACAGTGTGTAATTGTATTGTGGAAGTGGGTCAGGTGTATAATCACCACAGTAATTATTATAGTTTACGTTACCTGTACCTAACCCAAAATGCAGACAGCCATTCGTAGCCATACGAGCAGATGTAAATTGTTTGTCGTAAAAGTTAAATGTAAAATCTAAATTAAAAGCAGACGATAACTGGTCGTCTCCAGCATTTAAATTAGTAGTGTTTGATTCGCTAGTTAAATCTATTAAAGCTTGATTGCCTTCAGGTATGTATTGACTAAAGACATTAATACTTAAAAGACACGCTACTGCGTAGCATAAAATTCTTTTTTGCATTGACCTTTGGTTTTAGTTTTTCTTGTGTAAATAACCTTAACTGCCCCAACAACATCTTTGTTGATTTTATCTCTGTTAGGGTTTCTGTCATGTGTGCATTGCTGTATAAAAAGTTTTTCTTGCTCTTTAGCATCAGGTCTTTTAGATTTGTTTTGTTCCCAAGCTATTGTTGCTTCTTTACCTATTTTACCTCGGTAAGGGCAAGGAGTACCAGCCATTTCCATAGCTTTAAATACTCTTGGGTCTTGACAAAGTATAGATACTGAAGCGACTTTCATACCGGTATCATATAGATACTTCGAAAGTTTTAAGCGTTCACAGTTCTCGTCAGTCACAGTTGCTCCTGTAGAGAACCCAAATACTTGCCCTTGAAATGCACCAGAACGTCCTACAGTACATAAGTCTTGTGAATAAGACATTATAGACGGGGCAATAGCAGAAGCAGGAGGTGCTTTGCTTTTGACATTCTGATTAATTGTTTGGGTAGAGTTAGATTCATTAATATTTCTGTTAGTATTATCAGATTTAGTATTATTTATATTAGTATTTGTATTGTCAGTTGTAACATTTGAATCTGAGGTTGATTGATTAATGTTTGTATTAGTATTTGTATTAGTATTATTACTTGTAGAATTACTTGTATTATTTACATTTTGATTTACTGTAGAGTTTACAGTAGAGTTTGATGTAGATGTTGAAGTATTTATATTTGTATTAGTATTATTATTTGTAGATGTACTAGAGGATGTTGAAGTATTTACATTGGTATTACTTGAAGTATTAACATTATTATTATTATTAGTTGAAGTATTTACGTTTGTATTAGTATTAGTATTAGTGTTAGTATTGGTATTGTTGTTGGTATTATTATTAGTATTTGTGTTTGTCGTAACAGTTGTATTTATGGTAGTTAGACCATTATCTTCACAATATTGCGTTCCAGACGTACAGTTTCCTGTTGGTTCTGCATGTAATGCAAATGAAATACCAAACAAACTAATTAATATTAATGGTAAAAAAAAGTCTTGATTTAACGACCTTCTTGTCATTTCTTTTCTCCTCCGGGTTTTTTCGAACTGTTAGTATATAATCCAAACCATGCAGCACCAGCACCAACTACCACTGATATAAGTCCTGATTGTTGCATCGTAGGGTCCTGTAAATCCATAAACCAAAAGGTTACATAGTATAAAAGATACATGTAGATACTTAAAAAAGCCCTAGGTATTATTCTCCAGCTATCTACAGCTTGAGCAATAAAGATAAGTTTTTGATAAGGGTTGTCATTCTTTTCATCTTCTAACTCTCTTATCCTATCTTTTAACTCTGACTTTTCTTGTAGTAAAGCCATAAATTTATTAAGGTCAATTTCAACCTCATTTCTGTCCATATCGCCACCAAATCTACCCGGTGGTGGGTATCCTCCATTACTCATTTTTATATCCTATTTTTTTACTAAGCTACCACCAAAGTACATACCAATAATAGCTGATACGAGGTTGGTATCTAATTGTGTTATTACTAAACCTTTAAAAGTTATCCATTCAAATACTTCTCTACCATCCGTAAAGAATAAAAATCCCGGATTAAATACAGTATAGCCAACTGTTACATCAACATCTGGATAATAAACTGCTACTAATTTTGGTAGTATTACTATGGCAAATATTGATGACAAAGCTATGATACGTCTGGTCCACTGAAACCCTGTATTTTCTACGTTTCTAGCAGCATCAACAGCTTTTAATTGAAACTCACCACGAGTTATTAACATTTTCTGTTCGTCTTGTTTAGCTTTCATACGTTGAGACCACAGACTTAGTAAACTACTAATTAAAGTAGAGCCTAACATCGTTATGATTTCAAACGGAAACATATTATTTATCTAAAGTTATGGTTGTTTCAAGTAATTCGTTGACTGAATCAATTAAATATTCTGGTAAGTTTGCTGCTAATATGTCATCAGCATTGTAAGCATTCATAAAATGCTCTAATAAATCTTCATACAAAGGTCTAAATTCTTCAAGAGTAATCCAAGCTTCACCTGTTTTAGTTCTAGCTTTACAGTCTATTCGGTATGCTTTTTCTAACTGTTTTTCTGTATAGAGAAGCATTAGAGTTGCTCTAATACCACTTTTTGTAGTTCTAAGCTACGTCTACCTACTTGATAAAACCACCTGCTGTCTTGCATTTGTCTAGCCATTTCTTCCCAATTATGCTCCCAACAAGCTCTTAACATATTGCGAAACTTAGAAAGTCTTGTACCACCTAAATTAAAACACATGTTTACTAAGACGTGCTGTATCGGTTCAGGTAAATTATAAAATGCTTCCTCGCTACCAAAAACATGAATTGTTTCTTGTAAATGTTTGTCGAAGTCATATTCAAAATACATATCAACGACCTCTTGAGAAACAGGAGTACCTATAGCACAGTTATATTCTGGGTCTTGAGGTTGACACAGATGACCAACTCCTAGAGTTTTATAACCTAAACTATCTTCATAAACTTCTAAGACTTCGCCTTCGTGTCTTTTTATTTCTGCCTTACATTGTTCGATATTCATTTTTTAAATGGAGACTCTCCCATGTCATCTAAAATTTGTTGTTCTTCTTCTAAAAATTTATCACTAAAATCAGATGGAAGGTCAGCATTATCCATTGTTACTGTTCCACCTAAATACAGTTCAACCCTATCTGTATCTTCATTTTCAACGTATGGTTCGTTAGTAAATGGATTAATTCTTTCTGCTGGGTTTTCTTTTGTATTAGGAACTACGTCAGGTCCTTCTATTAAACCTCCAGTTGCTAAATTCTTTTTAATTTCTTCAACATCAATAGCATCTGGTCGGCTTGAATAAAGACCTTTTATAGCTGTTTTTTCTGGTTTTCTTATAAATTCAATATCTTTTCTTGTTGTCATCTTGTCAAATTCTGAATCTATAGTATCTTCTTCACCCGAAAAACGAATATCAACCATTGGTATTCTATCGTATACATTACTGTATCTGGCTAAATAACCTTTTAACATATAACTATTCATAGGTTTAGTATTATTTTTTGTTATAAAATCTTTTAATTGTTTTTCTGTAGGCATAATAGATTGATATCTATTCATTCCTAATTTTTGCCTAGTTTTTAAAGATATTTTTGCTTCTTTTAAAATCTTATCTCGTACCACTGGATTCATTCCTAATCTATCGGCTGCATAAAAAGCTAATTGTAAATCTTTATAAGCATAATAATGTTTAGCGTTTGCCGAGGTTACTCCTGCTAAAACATCATTACCATCTTTTCTTTTACTACCGAATTGTTCGTTTAAAAGTTTTCGGGAATCATCAAACTCACGTAAATAAATTCTAGCTTTTCTTTTTAAGTCTAATTCAATATCAACTTTTTCAAACCTAAATCCAGTTAAATTAGCAATAATTTGTCCAGTAGGGCTGTATGTTTTTTCGCCAGTTTTACCGGCTGTAATATCTTCTAAGATATCTGCATAACCTGATGTCTCATAAGTATCATCAAAAGATTTTGCAAGTTTAGGAATTTCTCTAAATGCTCCCGGTAAGAATGTAGAATATAACTCTCGCATAGCAATAACTGTTTTTTCTGCTACATTAGCATTATCCCAACCTTCAATAGGATAACCCTCTGGACTTCTTCCTCTGTATAAACTTGTTAAAGTTTCAGTTAATAATGCTTCACCAACAAAAGGTCTAAAAAATTCTTGAATGCCATCTTTACCTGCTTGTAATAATAATTTATCTAAATCTTCCTCTGTTTGTTTACCATGAGCAAATTCAAAAAGAGCTGTTCTTATGGGTCTTTTTAATGCATCGTAAGGGTCTATAAAACTAAAATCATTTTTATATAAATTTCCATTTTTATCTCTAAAATAAATAAACTGAGAATTTTTAGAATAATCATAAGGGTTTAAATCTCTTAAAGCCTGTTCTTCTTCGTCTGAAATTCCATGCCACATTTTTGTCATTCGACTTGTAGCTTCTGAACCAAGACCAGCTACTGCCATTAGACCTCCTAATCTTCTTGCTCCTCGTGCTCTAGTAACAGTATTACCACTTAAAAATAATTCTTTAGAGCCTATTTTTGCCATGTTTATAGACGTTCTAACCATTTCTGCTGGGAAGGAAAAGAAGTTACCAATAGGTAATTGTCTTAATTGTTTAATACCGGTAGGCACGAGATTATATGTAGGCATTGTCATTTTAACAATATTTGCTGCTTCGTCTTTTAAAGTATTTATGTAATCTGGATTTATATCTCTAAATTCATCATAAGTATATTTTTTACCACCTCTTTTAAAAGTAGATTTTTTAGCAGCTTTCAGAAGACTATCTAGTTCTTGTTCATAAGCTACAATTTTAAAAAAGTCATCTTCAGCAATATATGCATTTTGAATATTATCAATAGTTTTATTTGTTTTTTTAGCTACGTTATCTAAAAATCCTTTAGTCATAGGTGCTTTTCTAGTTATAAAATCAAACATAGTATTACGAGTTCTAGCTGCTCCGGCTTCTTTTAATAACTGTTCAAGTTCTCCAAACTTTACTCCACTCTGCACCACTCCTTTTGATATTAATTCATTGTAATAATCTAACCTTTCTTGTTTACCTAGTTTGTTAAATCGTCTATTAACAATAGCACTATATGCATTTGTACCTCCTTTAAATGGATTATTACCATTAGCTAAAGTAAAGATAGCTCCACCTACAGTATTTCGTAAATGAGTAATATGATTTAAAACAGTTTTAGATGCTTGAGCATAACCTTTTAATTGTAAAAAGAATTTATATGAATCACTCTGCATTAAATAATTAGTAATACCTTGTCTTTGTCCTAACATCATAGCCATTTCTTCGGTTACAAATTTACCATTTAATGCTCCATATTGAGGACCTTTAATTTGAGTATTGTAATTAATACCAGTTTTAGTATCAAAAAAAGACTCAGTAAAAATACGACCTCCTAATCTACTATCTCCGCCTTCTGGTATTTGTTTTCTAGCAATTCTACCTTTTAACATAGAATAAACTTCGTTTGCAAATCTAGTATCTTCTATAAAATTAGATAAGTTAGTAACTGTTTTAATAATATTTGCAGACGGGTCTTTTATTTCACCTAATAAACCTAATATGGGGTCATCTATATCATTTTTTCTTTTTAATATACTTCTATTAGTACCGAAAAAACCATTCATTCTAGCAAAATAATTATCAGCACCTTTGGTTTGGTTTGCTATGTCTGTATAAAATGTTCTCATTTCATTATGAACATCTCGTAAAATTACAGCTTCGCTAGAATTTTTATATTTTCTTTGTCCTTGCTTAAGACCAACAAAATATTTAGTTGCTGCATCAAAGTCATCATAAAAAGCAGCCCCCTCAGTGTATTTAATTTTTTTACCTTGTAAATATCTTTCATAGTTTATTAAAGATTTTTTAGCAAAATCCGTAGTTTCAAATGCTTGAAAACTTCTATGAACATATGAACCTAAATTATTACTAATACTTTCTTTAAGCTCTTTAGAAATTTGACTATTTGGAAGTTGTAAAAATAATTCACTAAAATCATCCATTAGCAATCTAATTTCTCCAACGTCATCTCTTAATGCTTTAGGTAATTTATCAAATGCTTTTAATAAATCATCTGCTTCTTTAACTGGCGGAGCTTGGTTTTTAAAACTTTCATAATCATCTACAATCCCTTTATTGGCTGCAACTTTTTCTTGAAGGGCTTTATAAAAACTAATTTTATAATTTCTACCAGCAAACCTGTCTGGTTCAGTTCGTAATCTTAATGAATTAACTAAATCTGGATTTGCTTGTCGGAGCACCGCATCAATATTATTTTTTAAGGTATTAACATTTCCATATTTTTTATATTGTTTTGTTATTTGTTTAGTTTTATAATCTAATCGTTGAACAAAAGTTTCTGTAGCATCAACCCATGCATTTTTTGCTTCTTGACTTTTATTAAAGATAGCAAACATTTTAGGTGTCATATATCCACGTGTTTTAAATAATTCTTGGAAACCTATACCCGTAAATTTTGTTCCAAAAGTAGCTACAGCTCTTTTTAATTTGTTACTACTAAATTGCCATAATTTACTAATGTCTTCATCTGATTCTTGAATATCTAATTGTTTTTTTACTTTGCCTTTTTCTACATTAGGAGCACGTTCTCTTTCTGCTAATTCATCTTTAATAGACCTAAAAGTTTTTGCACCAGCACTTATAACTTCTCCTGCTTTTTCTTTAACACTTTGGAGTCCCTCACCCATCCCAGATGGGAAAGAACGTAATTTTGTTCCAGATATATCATCAAGTTGCATACTTTTATATTTACTTCTGGCAGCATTAATAGCATCTTTAAAAACATTTATATCTAATTTACCTGCTTGGACATCAGCCCTTAACTTTTCAAAGGTTTTCATAGCAACTTTACTATCTTTGAATGCTTCCTTGACAGCTTTACCGCCAAAAAAAGCAGCAGGTAAACCTAATGTAAAAGCCATACCTTCAACTAATAAACCTAATCGTGCTTCTCCTTCTGTTTTAGTATCATCTGCTTCTAAAAATTGTAATAGCTCTGCCATTTTGGTGTCATCATCTTCTATCATTTCACCTATAAAATTAGCAAGTCTAGCTTCGTAAGGATTAATAGAAACTTGTTCCCCAATAGTTGCTCCCGTAGCTACTTTAGCAGTTTTAGCAGTAGCAGTTTTTATTTTACTTTTAGCAATATTATTAGCTACTTCTTTTCCAGCATTAGTTTTCATAGCTAATCTGCCAAGTTTATCTACACCTTTTGTACCAACAACAACACTACCAATAATTGAACCAATGTCTCTAACAAAAGACCCGCCAAAATACTCTGGTTCTTTTACTTTAACAATCTCTCGTCCACCTCGTTTAACTCGTTCAAGGCTTTCTTCCCCATATACATTACTTAAAATATTCGCTAGTGTTTCTTGTTGTCGTTCATGTAAGTCATCATCTAACTCATACAGATTAGCTTTATCAGCTAAAAAATTACCTAGTTGTAAAGTTTCTTGAGCAATATCACTAGAAGCACCCCCTATTGTTCTTTGAGTTTGTTCTACTATATTATTATCTAACTTATCTAAAGCTTTTATAGACGTAAACAAAGGACTATTTTTCATAGCAGCATTTACAATTCTACTGTATAAATTATCGCCTTTCTTTTGTTTTTCTTTCATATTTATGGTGTTGGGTTAATACTTCTTAGTTGTCCTTGATTTTCTAAAATTGTAGTTAATCCATCTCTCATTAGCTCAAAAAACTCACCTAACTGATTTTTTGCATCTTCTTTTCTTTGGTTTACTGCTTTCAAATAATCCTCATCACTAGCATAATCAGTTCGATTAAGTTGAGTCGAGTAGTTGCTTATCATGTTTAAAAATTCACCAGAATTAGCTAATTTTTCATAAACTACATTAATATCTAAATCAGGTTTAAAAAATTCATTTTTATTGTCTGTCTGTGAAAAATCACTTAATGCACCCATCACATTAAGAGCCACTGCTTTTTTATTTTTATTTGTATAATCAAACCATGCTTTCCTACCTACATCAGATAACAAATCATTAATACTGTTTTGTATAGGAGCATTAAATAAAACCATAATGTCTTCACCAGAGGTAATTTCTATAGGAGCTTTTAGTGCAGCTTTATCTGTTTCAATTTTACCATCTGCATAGGTAGTTTTAATTTCAGGAACAGCAACCACTTTTGTTGTTTTAATATTTGGATTGTCTGGGTCTAGTGCAGTAACATTTTGATATTTAAATGTTACTTCTTGTTTGTCTATAATACGTCTTGCATCATCAAATTTACCTTTACTTTGGTTTTTAATATCATCATAAAATTTATTTTTAAACTGTGTGTTATATGCATCTAATTCTGCACCAAACGCAGAATATTTAGCAAAGAAAGGACTTTTTAAATTTTCTTCTGTGCTTTTATTAAGTTTGTCTTGTAAAGATTCTGCTGTTTCTCCTTTCGCTAAACGTTTAACATTTCTAGTTAAAAAACTAAAAATATTTTTTGGCATTTCTTGCTCTGCATATAATTTTAAATATTCATCAATTTTACCTTCGCTGGGCACAGACTTAGCTTGAAGTAAAACTTTATTATATGCTGCAACTTGTTCATCCAACATGGCTTCATAAGAAGCATATGTTTTACCATCTGGACCTTTAAAATCTTTTAAATCAGCAATAGCAGTTTGAGGTATATCTTTAACAACTACATCTTGAACTGTTCCATTTATCATTCTTTGTTGTTTAATACCTTTTGTATTATTTTCTACAATATCTCTAAAAGAATTTTTATTAATTTGGTCTAAATAATCTTTTACTGATAAATTTTTATCAACTACATTTGTATTATGAGTTTGTAAAAACTTTGTTGATAGTCCTTGTTGTGTGGTTAGATAAGCTTTTTCATCAGCTAATGATGAATTAAATCTTGCCATTCTATCATTAAGAACACTATTAAAACCTTTAACAACAAATGAAGTTCCTGCTATTTTTTTAGCAAAACTTTCTTCATCTTTAATACGTTGGCGAGTTTGTTCTTCTCTTTCTCTTTTTAGTTCTTCTCCAAACTCAACGGATTTTGCATCATATCTTGACATCTTTACTCCTGTCTATCTAATAAATTGGAAGCTTCTTGTGGAGCTTCAGGTTGCATAGGTTGCTCTGGCTTACTTAATAATCCAGTAGGTATTTCTAAATCTTCTATTTGTTGTACTATTGAAGCCGGTATAGCTCTGCTATCTATGCTTGTTTTATCTGGTATTTTAGTTTTTGTTAGTTCTTTAAGTTGTTCTAATTCAGTGTTTGAAGTATTTATTTCTTCATTGTCATCGTCTTCTTCTTCACCTGAATACAATGTGTAGTCAACTCCTGCCTTTTCACAAAGAGCTATCATGACATACATTAAAGGTTCAATTAACAAAAGCATTAAATCTGGATTCCATTTACCACTTTTAAATCCTGCGTAGACTATTTGCATTACAACATCACTTATTGGAACACCTTGTCCAATACCTGAAATAACAGATACGTAAGCATCCTCTTCTATTAACTCTGATACTGTATAATCTAATGCATCTTTAAAATTAGTAAACTCAGTAGGTCCTTCCCACGGATACTTTTCATTCGGGTCTTTTGTTAAAGACTGTCCGGGTATAGGGCGACCTATTTCACTTAATGCTGTTAACCCTTGTGGGTCATATTCTTCTAAAGGTAATCTTTCCATATTATATTCCATCTCTATTTGGGACTGAACCATAAACTATATTTTTAGCTTGAATACCACTATGATACCAAGCAGTTTCATTTTCCAATAATCCAGACCTAATATAATCATAGTTTTGTAAGTTTTGTGCAGCCCATGAATTACCGGTTGTTGACTGAATAGTAAAATCTATATCATTAAATACTGATTGATTTTGAGTATCTGCTCCAAAAAAAGCCGGTAAATTAATACTTGTTTGATTATAAATTGGGTCTGGAGCATTTATTATTTCTGCTGCAGTTCGTGATTTTATTCCAGATTTTAAACCTCCAACAATTTCTTCTCCTACATCAAATTCTTTAATAGCTGTTTTTACATTATCTACTTGCTGCGAACCATAGTCCATAATTTTTTGACCTAAAGTTTTCTTAGCTTGATTAGTATTAACAGCATCTGTTAGTTGCTCAGAAAACTCTCCGACATCAAAACCATCTAAATTATCCACATTAATTTTAGAAACATCTAAAGATGCAGTAACTTTATCAGCAAATGTTTTTGGTTTTAAAGTATCTTTAATTGTAGGAATTTGTATTTCTTTTGCATTTGCTAGCGTTTCTTTTACTAAATTACTTTTATCCAGTAAAGCTTGTTCTTTAAAAGCTTCAAATTTTTCTCCAGTAAATAAAGATTTAGCTTCGTCAACTGGACCACTAAAAATAGATTCGACAGAATTAAGTAAATCACCTCCGGTTGCTTTTCCTCTGACAACATCAACAGCATTGCTAATTGTGTCTGTTATGCCTGTATAAACTTTTCCTACCATGCTACCTGCGGTATGGACAGCACTTAAAGTTTTACCAAATAAAGAAGATGCAACATTACCTGACGTTGCTAGTTTATTTGCAAAACCTCCAAATCCTTTCCAGAATGTTCCTAATCCATTCATAGCATAAGGCATTAAAAACATTAACCCTAATTGCCCTACAACTCCAAGTTTTCCAAAAGCTTTACCTACTTTCTTCACAACTTTCTTAACTCCACGAGCTACTTTTTTAACAGTATTTTTTATACCTTTCCAAACTTTAGAAAAAAATCCCATTATCCACTTCCTCCGAATAAATTATCAATAACAGTTGTTATTTGTGTTAAATTAGTCGACCAATTTTTTGCTGCATCACTTTCATTACTTATAGCAGCATATAATAGCTGTGTCTTTCTACTTGCTTCACTATCTGCCCATCTAAAATCATAGTCTGCTTGGTCTCTTAATTCTTGCCATAAAAAGGCTTGAGCTTGAGAAGATAATTGAAATGCATTTTTTGCATTTTGTTGATTAATAGCGTTTTGAGCAGCAGTATCAGCTAAGTTAGCTTGTCTTCTCCAACTAACATTTGATTGTAAAACTGCTTGTTCATTTTGAGCATTCCATTGATTTCTATTAAACTCTAATTGAGCATTTAACTGATTGACTTGATTAGCAATCGCAGCATTAGCTTTGTTAACTGCAAGTACATTTTGAACCCTTCTAGCTTCCGCAGCATTTTGTTGTTGTATATTAAACTGTCGAGATGCATTCATTTGAGTTGCATTATATTGTTGAATCTGTGTATTTAAACCAGCCATAAATTGTTGAGTTTGATTCTCACTTGTAGCGTTAAATTGTCTAGCTGCATTATCGGCTGCTTGATTACTAAGTAATCTTTGTTGGTCTTGCTGTGCTTTTAAAACATTAGCTTGTTGTTGATTATTTAAATTACTAATATCCATTTGCAAGAAAGCTTGAGCATTCTGGATTTGAGATTTTTGAAAAAAGTCTGCTTCTGCTAAGTTTGCTTGAGACATTAAAGCAGCATTTTGAATAATAGCTTGTTGGTCATTAGTTGCTTCTGTTAAACTAACAGTTTGCAAAAATTTACTATTAGATAAAGCTGTTTGTTGGTCAGCACTAAACTGAGCCATGTTTAATTGAAAAACTTGAGCTGCATTTGTAAGTGCTGTTTGTTGTACTCTTGCTGCATTTCGTTCAGCTTCTTGAGCTTCTATGTTCTTTTGTTGAGAAACACTTGCTTGGATAGCTTGAGCATTTGATTGAGCTATCGGCATAGCTGCTTGAATAATAGTATTTAATAAAGCATCTCTACCTACAGTTGAAGCTTCTAAACCTCGTTGAGCTAACATCTGTTCTACTTGAGCAACAGCCGGTCTAGCCCATGTTGGCACTTGTCCTTCTTCAATGCCTGTTAATAAACTATCAAGTTGATTAGACACTAAAGCTTCTTGTGGTAAGCCTTCAATAAGACCTCGTTCTGTTTCACTAAAATCAGCTAACCTATCTTCTAATATTAAAGGGTCTTCACCTAAATCTTCAATGTCCTCGGCTGATAACCCAGCGTTTGCTAATTGTTTTTTAGCTCTGGTTATTCTTGAAAGATTACTACCAGCATTTATGGCTGCTATTGATTTAGCTTCTTCGCTTAATGTTCCAACTACTCTATCAGTAACTGCTCCTTCTTGAATTGTTACATCAACACCTTCTATTGTAGGTACTCTCGCAACTCCAGCAGCTTGAGCTAAAGACTGATTAGATATTGCTCCACTAGCAGCCTGTACTTGAGCTGGTTGCGTTATTTGAGCTGCTGTCATTGTAGCAGGAGTTATATCAGTTGGTGGTGTTATCGTAGTAACATCTTGTAAAGTTTTAACTGATTCTGTTCCAGCTTGTTTTACAAATTCAGGAGTAACTCCTTTTTGTTGTGCTAATTGAATTGTTTCAACATCAAATCCTTTTGTGGGTACTTTATCTAGTTCTATTTCAGGTAAAGCACCTTCAGGTATTTCACCACGAGCAATAGCTTCAGCTTGTTCACCAGTTCTTACTATTCTTTCTCCTCGTTCTGTTTCAAATGTTTCTTGAGCTGGTGACGGAGCTGGTGTTGATTTTAATACAGGTGTAACCGGACCTATCGGTCTACTTATTGGTCCACCTCTTGGTCCTCTATCCATACCTATATTAGCCATAGTTTCTCTGTTTCTTTGAATCTGTTCAGACCTAGAAAGACGTGGTTCAGCAACATTTACTCCTGTCATATTTTGAATTTGTTCGGGTGTGAATGTAGGTGCTGTTACAGGTGTAGGAGCTGGTGTAGGTATAGTAGTCTGTGGTGGAATAGTAGCTTCACCTACTTGTTGATTTTGTAAAGCTTTCCCAGTTTCAGGGTCTATGACAGGAGCTTTACCTCCTACTTGTTTAGCCACACGACCACCCTCTCGCATATCAACACGACCAGCAGTTGTATACATATCTCTTTTATTTTTTCTTTTTTTTGCCATTTTTATTTTTCCTACGTTTTTGTAGAGTTACTATGAGAATAGATAAGATAGGAGATTTTGAATTTTTTTTTCGCATTTATATTTTACTTAACTTCAAACAGTTTGTCAAGCTTTTCACCTATTTTATCTATCCTATCCATGATAGCATTCATATCATCTTTTAACTCATTTTTAGTGACATACTCTTTTGCTATCTCTTCACGTGTCTTATTTAAAAGTATGTCTTGTCTTTTTAACTCTGCTGCGTTTTGTCTAATCTGAAACCAGATAGGAGCAAGTACCAAAGTTATAAGAACATTCCAAACTATGTAAGGTGATACCATTTCCATTAGCTTAGTTCCGGAAACTCACCAAGAGGTCTAACAGCAGGTATTTCTTCATTATATACATACAAAGCTGCAAGAGCATCAACGTCTGCTGCATTGTCTATTTG
>Ga0209348_1000169_pt1 | contig 38278 bp, 18 predicted proteins | sample ETNvirenome_2_30_FD_184065 | JGI IMG/M metagenome (GOLD analysis project Ga0209348, IMG submission 184065) | Marine viral communities from the Pacific Ocean - ETNP_2_30 (SPAdes) (version 2) | ecosystem: Environmental > Aquatic > Marine > Oceanic | place: Pacific Ocean | collected 2013-06-22 | reverse complement strand
TGGTTCTATGATGAACCAGGTTGTCAAGTCGCGGGGTATCTATAAATGAATCAGGATACCTACGACGAAATTCTCAAACTTTATGAGGAGGGTGATTTTACCCTCTTCGACTTAAAGTCCGATCTCTATTATCAGCTGTTTTACTCTTATAATGGAGATTGCTATGACAGTGAATAAACTGTCACAAGCGATACCCCATTCGTATAGAGTGGGGTTTATAATAAGAACATAAGCAAATCATTCCCCCATAAATTATGCCCAAACCAGAAATTCACTATTCTCCCGCATTTGGAATGGGGTTCTACATCGCAGAAGATGGAACCCTCATGAGTATGCCAGCAGTTACGGACGCAAACGGACGTACCACGATGGACATTGACAATGAAATTGCAGTTGATGAATGGGATGACCCTTGTGTTTATTCCCCATCACATATGATCGTGCTTGCCACAATTATGCAGATATGCACTCTCAAACGTGACTATGTAAGAATCGGTTATTATGCCGAAAGATTCGGGAGTGCAGTAAAATGAAATTCTCCGATAAAAAGTGGGGTCGTTATAAGAAGTGGAATAACACTTCTTATATCTACTTCTCAAAGATTGAGACTCTACCACTTCCACAAGTAAACAAACCATTTATCCCCCGATTAATCAAATGAGACCGAACGGAATTAACATCGAATTGACACCCTGTCAGTATGACTACCTATACGAAGTATTAATGGAAGCATACTCAAACGATGTGGCAGAGCAAAAAGAATGGGACGTGCAGACATTCGACAATCTAATTGATAATGTCTGTAATGGTAAATCTACCATACTTTCAAACGATGTCAAAGGGATTATGCCAGTTTAATTACTGGCACATACCCACTACACACCGCTCACTTATCGGTTATAATAGGTACATAAGCAATTTAATCCCTTTCCCTACATGAGACTTATTGAAGAGCAAATGAATTCAGCAGTTCGTAACAAAAAGAACTTCTCAAAAGCGAATACAATGGTTCGTTACGACAAGGCAGAGAATCTAAGTTCCGTTTACTTACATGGTCACCGTATTGCAGACTATGACCACAGCAACGGTAAAGCATGGATCAGTTCATGCGGTTGGACTACAGTTACAACGAAGTCCAGACTTAATGCGTTTCTTTATGAGGTCGCATACGGTGTATCCGTATTTCAAAAGAACTGGGAGTGGTTCCTACATGACAACCGCACCACAGCAACGATTGATTTTTATGATCGTATGGTAGTATTTTCCAAACCTCTTACACTCTCAGCAGTGTAAACAATTGTTTCAGATGCTCGCATTACGTGGGCATCTCTTTTATAATAATAGTATAAGAAAATTAATTCCCTTTCCCTACATGACAAAAACAGACAGAGTTATTAAGAGAATCCTTGAAGTTGACAACTTTCAAAACATGGCATGCGTATGCGATGACTTCGCAGACTTCGTTACAGAAATCCTTGAGTGGGGTGTCGATCACATTGCAGGAGTCGATTTCTTTGATACTTACAAGTCATACAGAGAGTTTACGTTCAATTCTGAGTTAGACATCAAACAACTTGATGCGTTTATCAAATCAGAAAACGGATACATCAGATGAACAGTTTCACATCACCAGTTGACGGTTGCCACTTTCTCTATCAAATAGAGAACGGCAACCTATCCTATAAGATAGACGGCACGGACTGGCAGGACTTTTGCCCACAGGACAAAAGAGCATATGCAGATTATGAGTATAAGGAGTTCATGTCTTTATTATAGTCATTCGTTCGTGAAACAGCAGTTAGGGGGCGTTGATGCCCCCCTTATATAAAATTGCGTGACTCCCCTAGTCTACAAAGTGTTACGGAAGGCACATTTATATTTCATGGTTGAAAAAAAAATTTCGCATATATAAAATCAAGTGTGAAGATTCATGAAATGAAAAAAAACTTCGACCAAATTTTTTCGACCATAGAGATCGATCCGGTTACAGACAAATATCATATTACAATACCCGAAGAAATCATAAACGAACTCGATTGGTATGAAGAAATGGTGTTGAAATGGAATATTGAAAACGACGACGTATTTTTGACGGTTGAGGATGATTGACAACTTGCTATATAAATGGTATGATATGAATGTAATTACAGTAAATTATGGCTAAAGGATTCACAGTTAAAGCAAAGACACCTAAGACACCAAAGAAACCAGAATGGGATTATGATAGAGCAAAGCAATTAGTTAAAGGAAAGGCAATTGTATTTTGTTTACCAGGTCGAGGAGTCTCATATGTATTTTTAAAGAATTTTGTACAACTCTGTTTTGATCTTGTACAGGCAGGAGCAAGTATACAAATATCACAAGACTATTCATCTATGGTAAATTTTGCCCGTTGTAAGTGTCTTGGTGCTAACGTTCTTCGAGGACCAAATCAAATTCCATGGGATGGTAAGTTAAAGTATGACTATCAACTTTGGATTGACTCAGATATTGTTTTTAATTCAGAGAAGTTTTGGCAGTTATTCTTAGACGCAAATCCAGAAGGTGAAAAAGAAAGAGAAATTGTTGCAGGATGGTATTGTACCGAAGATGGTAGAACTACATCGGTGGCACATTGGTTAGAAGAAGATGATTTTCGAAGCAATGGTGGTGTAATGAATCACGAAACAATCGAAAGTATATCAAAACGTAAGAAAGTATTTACCGTAGATTATACAGGTTTCGGATGGTTATTAATTAAGCACGGTGTATTTGAGCATGAAGGACTACCTTATCCTTGGTTTGCTCCAAAGATGCAGATATTTGAATCTGGTGAGGTACAGGATATGTGTGGAGAAGATGTAAGTTTCTGTTTAGACGCAAAGGAAGCAGGTTTTGAAATCTGGTGTGACCCTCGTATTCGTGTTGGACATGAAAAATCAAGAGTTATTTAGAATTCGTATCGGTACAAAAGTCCTTCATGATCGACTTACACAGGATGAGTATCTTGATAAGATACAGACTGTTGCAGAGGACTTTTATGAAGGCAATCTACCAAACGGAACAACGATTACTACAGAAATTATTTCACAAGATTAATTATGGCAACTAGATCTCTCGGATTTACAAGTGGAGGAGTTGACTCCAGACCGAAGAAAACTCGACAAGGAAAAGGAAAACACTCAAAATTCTCGGCAACTTCCCGTAACTCGGCTCGTAAAAAATATAGAGGGCAGGGTAAATGAACTGTTGGCACTGTGGAACCGAATTAATTTGGGGTGCCGATCACTCTATGGAGGACATCAATGATGGAGAAGAGTCAGAATATGATTTTTTCTCTAATTTTACATGTCCGAAATGTCAATCTTATGTTGAAGTTTTTCATCACAAATAATGTCTACTCTAATTACGAATTTACCCTCCTATGAAGTATGGGTAAGAAAAGAATACTTAACCGACCACAAGAGTGGTCATGGTGAATTTGTCAAAGGAGTCTGGGTATCGGCAAAGAGTATACCTGGTCGTGCCTTTTATTTTGAAACTTATCTACCTGACTATGCCGCCATGTTTGATAAGTTGCCGATTTCTGCGTTTCTCTCGTCTCCAGAAATACCAGATCCTGATATGACACTTCATAATTTACAGTTTTGGAACTGTATGGACTATGGTGTAATTGCTGTTCAAAAGCAATTTATCGGAAGTATGCACTATGAAGTCTATACAAGGGATTATGGCAACCAGACGGGCACGTACATATGCACTCTTGACAACTATCACTCTGATGTAGATGCAATAGACTACTCAACCAGTGAACAACCTGCCGAACATAAGTCTCATAACCTCTTAGAATTGGACAATGGACAGTTTTGTCTCTATCCAAACAACAGAATGAGGATTTATGACAACAGTATCACTCCTGAGACACCTAAGATTCCTGATTTTAAAGTCTCCACCGTGTACTATCAGGTGGAAAACGGTCATGATCGTGATGGATTAGGGTCAGAAGAGAATTATTTTTGGAAAACAGCAAAAGAAAGGTCTGTTGATATGAATGTTGGAGCAGGAAATTCCGCAATTTCACAAGAAGGAACCGTAAATATCAATACTGGATTTGAATTAGGCTAAAATGTCAAAAATGGGCAAACATTTGTTGATAGATTTTTACGATGTGTCATTTTATTTACTAAATCATCGTAAAAATCTTGAAAAAATCATGATTTCGGCTGTTGAAGATGGAAAAATGGAAATTTTGAACGTTTTTAGTCATTCTTTTCCGATTCAAGGAGTAACAGTTCTTATTTCTCTTGCCGAAAGTCATTTTTCTCTTCATACTTGGCCAGAAAAAGGTTGTGCAGCAGTTGATATCTTCACATGCGGGTCTACTTCACCCATGAAAGTCGCAAATGAACTCATTTATCATTTTAATACGGATGATTATAAGATAAAAACAATTAATCGTTAAAATTTTTGAAAGAAACCGATATAAATAATAAAAAAACTATGTTAAATGCCCGTAACGAGGATATTTAGATCATATAAGGACATAAGTTTGTCTTTTACACCACATCCGGTGACCAAAGATCTTCCTATTTTAAAAAATGAAAATGCAGTGCGAAGATCTGTGCGTAACATAGTGCAAACAATACCGACTGAGAAATTTTTCAACCCTATATTTGGATCTGATGTCTATCAAAGTTTATTTGACTTCGTGGATTTTGGTACAGCAGTAGTAATTGAAGATCAAATTTTGACATCAATTCGTAATTTTGAACCAAGAGTTGAAAATGTAAAAGTTGAAGTAGACCCAAGACCAGATGATAATAATTTTGAAGTAACTGTAATTTTTGATATTGTCGGTCAAGAATTTCCAACACAAGAATACACCTTTATACTAGAGGCAACTCGATAAAATGCCTTATAATAATTACGCAAATCTTGATTTTGACCAAATTAAGACACAAATTAAAGATTATTTAAGATCTAATTCAAATTTTAGTGGATTTGACTTTGATGGATCTAATTTTTCAGTATTAATTGATACTCTCGCATATAATACTTATATTACAGCATTCAATGCTAATATGATAGTAAACGAATCTTTCTTAGATTCTGCAACTTTAAGGGAAAATGTTGTTTCATTAGCTAGTAATATAGGATATACACCAAGATCAAAGACTGCTGCGATATCTCAAATCAGTTTTGATATTGAAGTCCCTGATAACACAACGTCTGTCACTCTACAACCAGGTCTTGTATGTACAGGTGCATTGAATGAATCATCTTTCACATTCTCAATAGTTGATAGTATTACATCAACTGTGGTAAATAACAAAGCATCATTCAGTAATATTAATGTTTATCAGGGTGTTTATCTGTCACAAGTTTTTCTATATGATGGATCCTTAGATCAAAGATTTATTTTAGATAATCAAAATATTGATTCATCTACAATAAGAGTATCTATCAAAAAAAATGGAGACAGTGGAGTTGGAATAAGATATAATTTAGCAACAGAATTAAATGATGTCACATCATTATCAAGAATATTTTTTGTAAGAGAAATTCAAGATGAAAGATATGAATTAATTTTTGGAGATGGTATTTTTGGTAGAAAATTAGGTAATGCACATGGATCAAGTCAAGAGGATGGTGATACTGTAACAGTTCAGTACTTAATTACAGATGGTGAAGATGGAAACGGTGTGGATAATTTTACTTTTTCTGGTTCACTTGTGAATCAAAATGGTGCAGACATTACCCCACTATCATCGGTTCTTATTACAACAAATCAATCATCTGTTAACGGATCAGAAATAGAATCTCTTAGTTCAATTAAATACTATTCACCCTTTACATATTCGTCTCAGAACCGTGCAGTGACCGCAAGAGACTATGAGACATTGATAAAGAAAATATACCCAAATACAGAGTCTGTGGCAGTGATTGGAGGAGAAGAATTAGATCCACCTGAATTTGGCACAATTAATATAAGTATAAAACCAAAGAACGGAAGTTTTGTATCTGATTTTTCAAAGGAACTTATATTATCAAAATTAAAATCATATGCAGTTTCTGGTATAAATCAAAAGATAGTTGATTTAAAAATATTATATGTTGAATTAATATCATCTGTTTACTTTAACAATTCTTTAGTTTCAAGTTCTTCAATATTAAAAACTGCAATAATTAACAATCTAAATGCATATTCAAATTCTATTGAATTAAATAAATTTGGTGGGAGATTCAAATATAGTAAAATACTACAAGTTATTGATAAAACAGATACAGCAATAACATCTAATATCACTAAAGTTGTGATACGAAGGGATTTGCAAGCATCTCTCAATCAATTTGCACAATATGAATTATGTTTTGGTAATCAATTTCATGTCAATACTTCAGGATTCAATATAAAATCAACAGGATTTTTTATTAGTGGTGTGTCTTCGATGGTATATTTAACCGATGTTCCTAATAGTGATATGAGAACTGGTGTTATTTCTATTGTAAGAGAGAATACCACAGGTAATACGGATATATTCACTGTTGTTAAAACTTCAGCAGGTATTGTTGATTATGTAAAAGGTGAAATAATACTAAACACAGTTAATATTGTAGCAACAGAAAAACCTGATAATATTATTGAGATTCAAGCTTTTCCTGAATCAAACGATGTTGTTGGACTTAAGGATTTGTATGTATCTTTTAGTGTTGCAGATAGCACGATAAATATGGTTAGGGATGTTATAGCATCAGGTGATGATATTTCTGGTGTTCAATTTGCTAGAGATTTCTATACATCCAGTTATTCAAATGGAAACTTAAAACGTATATAATATGATTGGCACTGGTATTAATACAAGAGTAAAAATACAGGATATTTTATCAAATCAACTTCCACAATTTATCTTGGATGAGAGTCCGTTGACTGTTGATTTTTTAAATCAATATTATATTTCTCAGGAGCATCAGGGTGCTCCAGTCGATATAGTAGATAATTTAGATCAATATTTAAATCTGGATCATTTAACTCCAGATGTAATTCAAAATTCTACGACTTTGAGTGGTATCACTACTATTGGTGCTGAAACAATTACTGTTAATAGTACGAAAGGATTTCCAAATCAATATGGTTTACTAAAGATTGATGATGAGATAATTACCTACACTGGAATCACTACAAATACCTTTATTGGTTGTGAACGTGGGTTTAGTGGTATTACAAGTTATCATGCAGATCTTGAGAGAGAGAATTTAATTTTTTCAACATCATCTGCATCAGAACACTCATCATCAACTTCTGTTGAAAATTTATCAGTTTTATTTTTAAAAGAATTTTACGAAAAAATTAAATCAACAATTACACCAGGACTTGAGAAAACAGATTTTGCAAAAGATTTAAATGTAGGTAATTTTTTAAAAAACACCAGATCATTATATCAATCAAAAGGAACAGATGAATCTTTTAGAATATTATTCAGAGCTTTATTTAATGTAGCTGTAAAAGTAATAAATTTAGAGGATTTTCTTATAAAACCATCATCTGCAAAGTACATCAGAAGAGATGTTGCAATCGCAGAGGTAGTATCTGGAAATCCTTTATTACTTGTGGGACAATCATTATTTAAAAGTGATTTAGATATTGATATTAATACATCTATATCACAGGTTGAACCATTTACAAGAAATCAAAAACAATATTTCAAATTTGAACTTTTTGTTGGATTTGATGATCGATCAGAAATTTCTAATAATTTTACAATAATTCCTAGCACAAAATCTATTGAAAATGTATCAAGTGGATCATCAGTAGTTAGTGTTGATTCAACTGTTGGATTTGGTGCAACTGGGACGGTAGTTTCTGGAGTTACAACGTTTTCATATGGAAGCAAAACTGTTAACCAATTTTTAGATTGCACTGATTGGAACCCTAATGATAGTGTAATTAAGGCAACTGACAATATTAGATCAAATCAAGTTTATTATTCATATGAAAATGGAGATTTGAGTAAAAAAGTTGAATTAAGATTCACTGGTGTTTTAAGTGAATATGAAAGTATAACATCAAGAGATGTGGAGGAAGATGATGAATTATTTGTTAAAAATATAGGAGATATAATAACAAATCCTACATTAAAAAATTATAAACAAACATTTGCAAATTCTTGGATTTACAATACCAGTTCAACTTATGAAATAAAAGAATTTAATGATAGTTCTACTTTGACATTGTTTAGTGATAGTGATAAATCTAGTTTAAAAGTAGGTGACAAAGTTGAGTTATTAAAATCAGGGACAAATGAAGTTGTGTATCCAACAATTGGAAAGGATATCCCTTATGTGAATGATATAGGAGGGATTAGTGATGATAAAATTACTGTAAGTTTAGAAAATTTTGATTTTGCAAGAGTAACTGGTGAAAGATATAAAATTCGTAGAAAACTTAATAAAGCATTTTCTGATACAAGTGCTGCACAAATATTTTACGGAAATAATAAAATTACATCAGACGTACAAAATGTATATGTTGATGAAAATGAAAGTTTTGCTTATGTTGCATCAAATTCATTACCATCTTATAATGAGACTTTAATCGGTGTAAAATATCCTTTTACAGAAATAATAGAAACACCAATAAATGAAAAAACTTTAAGAATTGGATTAAACACTGAAGGTAAAATAAGTGACAAGAACGATTTAGAAAAATTTACGACTATAACATTTGAAGAAAATGTAAGTTTTTTAACTGGAACGGAAGTATTTTATCAACCAAGTGATGAACCTTTAGTTGGACTTGAAACAGGTTCTTACTTTATTAAAAGTAAAATAGATGATAATGATAAAAAAATAAAATTATATAATTCAAGATCTAGCATACCGAGTGATTCATTTTTATCTTTTGAGGCACCAACAGGAATTTCTACTCATACTTTTACATTAATTGATCATAAGGAAAAACTTATTACACCTCAAAAATTATTAAAAAAATTCCCATTAAAACAAAATATTACCAGTGGAATAGGTGAAAAAACCGATCCCGGTGAAATTGGTATGTTGATTAATGGTGTTGAGATATCAAACTATAAGTCAAATGATAAAATATATTTCGGTCCTCTAAGTTCAACCACTGTTTTAACTGGTGGTAAAAATTTTGATGTCATAGATGAACCAAAATTTGTTGTATCAACTGGAATAGGAACCACTGCTTTAGTTCAACCGGTTATAAATGGATCTGTTGAAAAGATTCTTGTTGACCCTCAGGAATTTGATATAAATGAGGTAATTTCAATAGGGGTTACAGGTGGTAATGGTTCTAATTGTGTGCTAGAACCAATTATTGTTAAAAGATTTAGAAGTGTTATTTTTGATTCTCGAACTACTACAGGTGGTGGTGGTATTAATACTTCAATTAATACAATTACATTTTTAAAAGAACATGGTTTTGTTGATGGTCAGGAGATTGTATATGATAATCAAAATGGTTCTTCTGTGTCCACTGCATCAACAACTTTATTTAATAATTCATCTTATTTTGCATCAGTTCTTAATAATAGGACAATTAGACTATATAATACTTTTGAAGATCAAAGAACAAGTACAAATCCAATTAATTTCATAAGTGGTGGTAATGGAATTCAAAAATTTAGATTAAGCACATCAAGAAATAATTTATCAGAAGTAAAAGTTATAAATTCTGGTGAAAATTATAGAAATAAAAAACTATTAGTTAAACCAATTGGAATTTTAACTAATTATAATACAATTCAATTTACAGATCATACATTTAAAACTGGTGACGTAATTCAATATTCTAATGTTGTCGGATTAGGAACAACACAACCAGAATTAATTTCTGGACTAAGCACCACTAATGATTATATTGTAAAAAAAATAGATGAAAATCAATTTCAATTATGTGATGCAGGTGTTGGTGGCACAATTACCTCAAATTTTGAAAGGGAGGATATAGTTAAAATATCATCAACTGGAACTGGATTTCAACAATTTAGTTATCCAGAAGTAAAAGCATATATCAATTTTACATCAGTCGGTTTGGGAACGACTTCACTTCAAACAGTTGAATTAACTCCTGTTGTCAAAGGTTCTGTTGAAAATTTATACCTTTATGAGAATGGCACTGGATATGGTTCAACTATATTAAATTATCATAAAAAACCAACTATTTCAATTAAAAATGGAAAAGATGCTTCATTAAAATTAAATATCCTTAATGGTCAAGTAGATTCTGTTAGTATTGATTATGGTGGAACTGATTACTTTTCATCTCCCAATCTTATTGTAAATGATAAAAATGGAACTGGAGCAGAGTTAAGACCTATCATAACAAATCAAAAAATAACTGATGTAGTCGTGATTAATCCTGGTTTGGGATATTCAACCGATGCTTCAGTTACTATTAAACCATCAGGTTCGGATTTTATTTTTGACACAAATGTTAGATCTTTAACATTAAACAACAATTTTAATGACACAAAAAAATTATTAACAAAAGGTGATGATAAGTTAAAGTATACTATATGTGGTTATAGCACTGTTACATTTGATGATGGAGGTAGCACAGCATCATCTATTATAGGTTGGGCTTATGATGGCAATCCAATTTTTGGTTCTTATGGTAAGAACGCAGATGGAAGTGGTTCAGTAAGATCGTTGACACCTGGTTATATTGTTGATATCAATTATATTGATAGACCGAGTTCAACAGTTTTCCCAGAAGAATTTTTTGTAGAAGATTTTAAATTTAATGATAGTGGTGATTTAGACATATTTAATGGTAGATATGAAATCAATGACGATTTTCCAAATGGAGTATATGCTTATCATGCAACAATTGATAATGCCGGAATTTCAACATTCCCATATTTTATAGGTGATCAATTTAGATCAAAATCAATTCAATCTAATTTCACACCTTTTAATCAATCATACGATCTAAATTCTTCCGGTTTTAAAAGAAATACATTCCCATATAAAGTATCGGAATCATTCGCAGATAATGATTTTTTAGTTGAAACTAATGAAATTTCACAACAAAAGAGTATAGTAGAATCAGTATCATCAGGAGCAATAGAGGGTATAAAAGTTGTCAATCCTGGTCAAAATTATAAAATCAATGATAATTTAATTTTTGATAATTCGAATACAAGTGGTGATGGATTAACTGTAAGGGTATCAAAGTTAAAGGGTAAAGAGGTAACAAATCTTGATACCACTATTAGTCAAATAGATAATTCAGTTTTAATATGGAAGCAGGATAAATTAATTATTCATACTGATATCCCACATAATTTAAATGATAAAGATTCAGTGGTATTATCAGGATTATCTACAGACATTATTAATTTAGATCAGTTTAATATTATCGGAGTATCCTCTTTTACATCAAGGAGTATATCAACTATTAATGGCACATCTACTGTCGGTTTGACAACAGAAATATTTGTATCAAGTATTCCTGAAAATATATCAATTGGTGGAAGTATAAGAGTCGGTGTAGAAACTATGACTGTTTTGAATGTTTTTGATAATAATGTGTTAAGAGTAAAAAGATCGATGACAGGCACTTCACATACAGCTACATCAACAATTCTCTTCGAACCCAATACATTTACAATAAATCAAAAACTATCATTTTTCGATTCTAAGAATAATGATAAAGCATTTTTTAACCCAACAAAATCTGTTGGAGTTGGCACTACACCAGGATTTAATCATCAAACTTCATTTGTATTTTTAGGCAACACAGTTAATAGAAGTATACCCACGCAAAAAATATTATTAAATAATCATCCTTTCTATAATAATCAAAAAATTAATTTAACTATACCAACTGGTAAAGCTCAAATTTCTGTATCTACAGAACCATCATCTGCTGTATTTAATTTACCAACAACAAATCTATATGTTGTTGATTCTGGAAAAGATTTGATAGGATTGAAAACAGGACTTGGGGCATCATTTAACGATTTATTTTTCAGATCTATATCAGGAAGTAATAATAGTGATGAGTATTTATTTCAGAGTGAATTTAATCAAGTTACCGCAAATATTAAAAAATTTAATACAAAAGTAACCTTAAGTACTTCACATAATCTATCATTAAATGATTCAATTTCATTAAATGTTGAACCAAGTTTGAATGTAGGAATTGGAACTTTATCAATAGTTAGTGTTAAACGTGATTTAGAAACTGGATATCTGTTATTTGATCAAATAGGATTTAATTCTACAGGTATTAATACAACTACAAATACCTTAACGGTACAGTCTCACAATTTAAATACTGGAGATAAAATAAAATATAATTCTGATTCGGCACCACAAGGTCTTGTTAACAAAGAATATTTTATTTTTAAAGTTGATGATAATAATTTTAAATTTACTGAAAGTTATCTAGATTCACAAAGTAAACCACCTGTGGTGGTTGGATTAGCTTCAACTGGAGGATCAACACAAACAGTTTCAAAAATAAATCCATCTATCGATGTAACTAGAAATAATAATCTAGTTTTTGATTTATCAGACTCTTCCCTTAATGATTATGAATTAAAAATTTATTATGATAATGATTTTAATAATGAATTTGTATCCATAGGATCATCTACCAACCTGAACGTAGTTCAAGTTGGATCATCTTTAACCGTTGGATTTTCTACCTCATTACCATCAAAATTATATTATAATTTGGTAAAATCTGGATACATTAGCACAGTAGATACGGAAGTAGTTGATAATAATCAAATAAATTATGTAAACAGTAACTACAATGGAGACTATAAAGTATCATCCATTGGATCAACTACATTTGATATATTCTTAGACAAAGAACCCGAAAGATTATCTTATGGTTCCAATTCTGTTTCTTATAAAACAACCTCCACATCGTCTCAGGATGGTATAGGAGAGGTTGATTTACTATCAGGTGGAACAGGATATAAAAAATTACCAGTGCTATCTGGATCTTCCTCTACAATTGCATCAGACGCAACTGTAGATTTACTATCTGACTCAATAGGTAATATACAAAAAATAAGAGTTTTAAATGATAGTTTTGAATATTCAACAGATAAGACATTACAACCTAATGCACCAGTATCTCCATTAATTAAAACTTCAAATGGAAATACAATAGGAATTATTACTGTCACATCTGGAGGTCAAAACTATAGCAGTGCTCCTAACATAATTATCGTTGATCCAAACACAGGTTTAGAAATAAACAGTGGATATCTGGAAGTATTAATGAATCAAAGCACGATATCAAACGTATTAGTTAATGATAAACCAAATGGATTACCAGACGAAAGAGTAAAAATAATTACGACAAATAATACAAATGGTGTTTCTATACAATCAATTGATTTTGATAATAGTGTTGGAACTTCGTTTACATGTTTCATATCAACTCCTTTAAATGGATTTAATATTGAACCATTTGAAGCTGGAGATGAAGTTTTTATAGAAGGAGTTCAAAAATATGTTGGTGTTTCAACAACTGGAGAAAATTTACCTTTTGTTGGTAGTGGTCATAATTCATCAGACTATAAGTATTCGTTCTTAAGAGTATCTGAGTATAATAAGGCTGCGAATCCAAGAAAAGTTGTCGTATCTGTATTAGGGATACAGACTACAAATAGCACAGGAGTAAGCACTTACGTTGGTATTGCTGTTACGGATCAAAATAACTTTGCCACTATAATTAACAAATCAAAATATCCTGTTTTTGATTACACCATAGTAAAATCAGTATTCGTAAAGGGTGAGAAATTGAGGGTAAATGACATAAGTAGAAATTTGTTTATATCAAGGTACACAGATAATTATATAAAAGTTATTGGTCAGTATACTTTAAAAGTTGGTGATATTATCATAGGTGAAAGTTCAAATTCAAAAGCTGAAGTAAGAGAAATAGATGAAAGTAAAGGTATTTTTAAAATAGGTTTTTCATCAAGAAAAAATATTGGATGGGATGATGAAGTTGGCAAATTAAGTATTGATAATCAAGTTACTCCCAATAATGATTATTTTCAAAATCTATCATATTCAGTTAAAAGTGAAATACCATGGAAAAAATTTGAAACTCCAGTAAATGACATACTTCATACTTCAGGATTGAAAAATTTTGCTGACACTGAATTTACATCATCATCTAGTGTTGGGGTAGGATCAACATCTGTAACATCAATTACTATAAACATAGTTGATGATAAGAGAGTAGACGTTATCAAAAATATTGATTTATCAAGAGATAAAGATCCTATAAATGCCTCTTCAAAATTTTTAGAATTTAAAAATATAAGACTTACTGACTTTGTTAGATGTGATTCTAATAATGTTCTTACTGTTGATGATATAAGTAAAGATTTTTCTAACCTTGATGGAGAACCTGATACATTTTTAGATATTTTAAATTTAAATCAAGTAAGATCTTTTACAAATTTACTAGTTAGAGTAAATAGTTTTATTGGAACAGAGTTAGAATTACAAGAATTATTATTACTAAGTTCATTAAAAAACACTTCCAGTGCGTCTCCTAGTGAGTCGCAAAATGCTTTGATTATTAAATCTAAGTTGAATAACGTTGGAACTAATAATATTACTGCAGAAAATGAAACACTTGGAGATTTTTCCATCGCAACAAACGATGCAGGTGAAAATGTTTTAAGATATACTCCCAAAGATAAATTCAATACTGATTACGATTTTAAAATAATAGAAAACAAATTTACTTCCACTAATGAGTTAGTTCAACCTGTTAGTGGAATTGGCACACTAAGTTTAGGTGTCATAAGACTCATGTCTTCGGAAACTCTCTCTGGAAGTGGAATTACCACTTCAATTATATCTCTTCCATCAGATCAGTTTAAATCATATTTTGTCAACACTCAAATTGTTAATACAAATTCAGGGGAAATTGATTTTGTCGAATCTTATTTAACTCATGACAATGTTAATTCTTATTATTCTGAATATTTTACAGATAATAATCCTACCAATACTAGAGTCGGTATTTTTAGTGGTGATTTGTCAAACGGAAATCTGACATTAAGTTTTTATAATGATACTGATATTGATGATTTATTAATTAAATCAAAAATAGTGGGTATTGGAACAACTGGATTAGGAAATGGTGAGCATAGATTTTTATCAAATGATCAAATAGGAGGACAAGAGAGAAGTATTGTATACCAAGGTATAACAACAGCAGGTGTGGGAACAACTTCAATAATCGATTTAGATAAAAATTTATTCAATGCTTTTAAATCAGTTGTTGAGGTAAGCATAGGATCTTCCAAAGCTTTACATCAAGTTTATTCAATAAATGATGGATCTCAAATTTTCACTCAACCAGCTCAATTCTTATCAGTTGGATCCACGTCATTATTTGATGATAACATTGGACTAGGAACATTTGGTGGAGTATATGACGGATCCAATATTAAAATTAATTTTTATCCTGACAATTTGACTGGTATATGCACCATAAAAACATTTAATCAATGTTTCTATAATTCAAATGACACTCAAAATGTAGCAAATGATTTAGAGTATGGTTCAATAAGAGAGTCTATCGAATTGAAATTCTTTAATGGAATAAATGGTGCTAGAATTAATAGAACTGATTTTGAATTAAATTCAAATAATATCCCTATTTTTAGTAAAACTTTTAATCCCAATTCAGTTTCATTAGCAGCAACTACTGGTACATTTACCATAAATGATCATTTCTTTAGGAGTAATGAAGAATTAGTATATAAACCAGGTTCAACAATTGTTGGGGTAGGTACTTCCTCTTTAGTTTATAGAAATGCATCGGCAGGTATAAACACAGTTTTGACAGATGTTGATAATGTATTCTGTATTAAAACTGGAGAGAATACCTTTCAAATATCAACAACTAGAGCAGGAACTGCAGTTACATTTACAGGTTTAGGTGAGGGGAATGCTCATAAATTTACCATGTCCAAGAGAAGTGAAAAATCAATTATCACTATTGATGGATTGATGCAAGATCCAATATCTCTTAAAAATTTAACACATACTCTTCTTAATAATAATGGTAATATTAGTGTTTCAAGTAGTATATTTTCACTTAGTGGTATTTCATCTGTTTTGATTGAAGACATAATCAAAATTGATGATGAATTTATGAAAATAAACAATGTTGGTATAGGAACGTCATTTACAGGACCAATTACACCAGGTATAGGAACATTTCCATTGGTTCAAGTTGATCGTGAATCTTTGGGAAGCAAATCTTCATCTCATAATGATGGAACCACCATTAAATTTTTTAAAGGATCATTTAATATTGAAGATAGCACCATTCATTTTACAAATGCACCAATTGGAAATCCACAAGGATCAGATACATTTAGTAATTTACCATTCTCACGATCAACTTTTGCAGGTAGAGTATACTTTAGAAATAATTATGATACAAATATAATATTTGATGATATCTCAGATAAATTTACAGGAATTAACTCTTCTTTTAATTTAACAGTTGGAGGTGCGAATACTGTTGGAGTTGGAACTACTGGAAATGGGTTAATGTTACTTAACGGTATTTTTCAAAATCCAAGCACATTTAATAACCCAGATGGTAATTTTTCTTTATCTGAAGATGTTAATTCGGGCATCACAACGATTAACTTCACTGGACTAAACGTAGATAATGAACTTGTTATAAGTGATGAGGATGTAAATCAAAATCAACTACCAAGAGGAGGTGTCATTGTATCATTAGGTTCAACTCCAGGATTAGGATTCGCACCTTTAGCAGGTGCTAAAATAAGACCTGTGGTTAGTTCTGGGGGAACAATAACCTCAATAGTTGGTGTGGCAACAACTGGATCATCATTAGGAATTGTAACCGCATTTTATAATAATTCAACAGGTTTATTGACTGTTACAACACAAACTGATCCAGATTGGGTATTCGGTGAACAGAGTCAAGATGAGGTACAACTGAATAGTTTACCTTTCACCGGTGGGTTATCAATTGGTGGCACGTTCTCGGTGGTTTCAGTAGCAGCGACTAATATATTTGGTGTTAACATTGGTGTTAGAGAAACATCACATGATTATCAAGGAGGAGGAGAAGTATTACCTTGGTATGGTGATTTAACATTTGGATCGGGTTATAATGGTATAAATGGTATAGGAGTGACTGTTGTTGATCTTGGATACAAACATCGTTTTGTGTATGCAAATACGGGTGCTATTAACAGAAGTAGTGACGGTGCACAATTAACACCAACAAATGCAATTTACAATCCTGTATCAGGCATTGTTACTTTCACTGTGGCAGATCATGGATTATCAACAAGTGATAATATCACTTTAGATGAATATTCAATAGTATTCAAATGTTCAAAAGATAATTACTTTACAGATCATCCATATCCTAGATCCACTGATCCTGCTGGAGGGGGTGAATCATTGAGTGTAACAAAGGTAGATGATAATAATTTTAGTGTTAATGTTGGTACAAATGTAGGATCAGGTGCTACTATAACCGCCAGTGTTGGTGTGGGAGGAACACTTGCATTTACCATTGTAGGTGGTGGTAAGAGTTATAAAGATGCGAAGATTTTTGTATCTTCTCCTTCTTATTCTGGTTTGGGTATTACAGGTTTATCAAGACTTGGAATAGGTGAAACATACGATACTGGAAAAAATATTACAGTAGATGTAAATGTTGGTCCAGTAAGCACTAATGTGGGTATAGGTTCTACATTATTTGAAGTTAAAAACTTTAAAGTTAATGGTAACGGTAATGCATTTAATTTTGGAGATAAATTTACAGTTGTTGGTTTAGTGACCGATGCTAGTTATACACAACCTATTAAGAACTTTGAATTAGAAGTTATTAGAGTTTATAACGATAGATTTACTTTCTTCCAATTTGGGGAATTTGATTTTATTGATTCAATAAGGAGTTTACAAAATGGATCAAGAGTGAGATTCCCTATAAAATATAATCTTGAGCAGTTAAGTATAGAGGAGGGAAATTTATTTACTGGTGATTTATCAAATATTTTAATAATTTTTAGAAATGGTGTTCTACAAGAACCTAATAAAAATTATATTTTTGATGGTGGAACATCCTTAATATTTACATCACCACCAGCAAAAGATGATGACATACAAATTTATTTCTATAGAGGAACTGCTGGAATAGATTCATTACAAGTGGATGCTGAAACTTCTCCTGTTGAAAAAGGTGATACTGTTCAAATAATCAAAAATTTAGGTTTAACAACTAGTAAATCTCAAGATCCTAGAGTAATTTTTGATATAAAAGATTCAGACGAAATTGAAACAAATATTTATTTTGGTCAAGGAATTAATGAGGTAGACTTTAAACCTTTAGATTTAATAAAACAAAAAAGAGATTTAGCTGTAAATGATGAAAAAGTTCCAAAAACAAGACAATTGATAGAAACTTTGGTATTTCCAACTGCAAAGGTAATTGGTGATATTTCAATTTCTAATAATGAAATATTTGTAGATGATGCATCTTTGTTTAATTATGAAAAAGAACCGACTGCAGATTTTCAATTAAACTTGGTTTCAGGAGTAGGTAATCCTGTGGCAGCAGCATTGACTGCAATTGTTTCAGGAATTGGCACAATTCAATCCTTAAGTATAGTTAATGCTGGAGCTGGATATACTGAATCAACAATACAGTTATCAATTGGCATACCTACCACAGGTATTACATCTTTTACAAAAAATGATGGAACAATTGGATTTGGAACAATTGCAACTGCAACTGCAACCATAACAAATGGATCAGTTAGTTCAAGTAATATCACAAATCCTGGTTCGGGATACACAAATACTAATCCACCTAAAGTTCTTGCTCCCAAATCACCGATAGTTGATGAAATTGCAAGTGGCACAAATCTTATTTTTGAAAATGCATCCGGTATTATTACGGGTATAGGAACTACAATATTCAATTCATCATTAGCAATCAAATTTACAGGTATAAATACTGAGGGGTTAGGTCCGATCACAATCGGTGATCCATTATTCGTATATGACACCACTGTTGGAAATGGTGTTACATCGACTGATGTAACAAATACAAATGTAGTAGGTATTGGTACGACTTTTGTTGATAATGTTTATATCGTTGCAGGAATAACAACATTGGGGGTAGTTGGTGGAGGTAATACTATCACTGGTATTATTACTTGCACCATTGACACTAATACAGTTGGGATAGCAACAACTGAGACCACTGGTGCACCGGTTGGTAGATTTTCATTAGGAAAAATATCAAATATAGTAAGATCTTCAAATCCAATATCTATTGGTGTTACAGGATTAACTGTAGATGTAGGGTTATCAACTTTCCCAACTGTGATTAGAAGATCAGGTGATGATACTCTCAGAAAAACTGGAGCATTAAAAACTAATCTTATATAATGATGTATAAATATCTAAAAAAACAATAATAATGCCAGCAATTGTAACAGATCAATTCAGAATATTTAATGCTAATAATTTTGTTAATTCCGTATTAACAGGTGATGATTCATATTATGTGTTTTTAGGATTAGCAAATCCATTTGGAAACATACCATTTACAGATTCGGTTGTTGGGTTTGGTAGAACTTCAAATTGGCAAACTCAAACACCAGCACCTGTAGATAATTTACAATATCTTACTCATTACAGAGATACCATGCTATTTGGTAAAAAAATTAATAGTGCCAATATACGTAGAGTTGTAAAGAGACATAATTGGATAACTAACACTCGATACGATATGTATCGTCATGATTATCAAACAATAGTCAATCCAGCTCCAAATAGTGATACCGGTAATTTATATGATTCATCTTTTTATGTTGTTAATAGTGATTTTAAAGTTTACATATGTATTGATAATGGATCAAGTGGTACAAATGTAAAAGGAAACGTATCTGTTGATGAACCTACATTTACTGATTTAGAAGTATCTGCTGCTGGAACGAGTGGTGATGGATACCTATGGAAATATTTGTTTACAGCATCACCATCAGACATCATTAAATTTGACTCCACTGAATTTATAGTATTGCCAAATGATTGGGAAACATCAACTGATAGTCAAATACAAAATGTAAGAGAATCAGGAAATTCTGATTTAAACTTAAATCAAATTAAAAAAGTTTATATAGAAAATGCAGGTAGTGGAGATAATGCAGTTTATGCAACAAATACGTATGAAGTTGATATTTTAGGTGATGGGTCTGGTGCAAAAGTGCAAATTGTTGTTGACACAACTGGAAAAATTTCAAGTGCAAAAGTTTCATCAGGTGGTTCAGGTTATACATTTGGTGTAGTAGATTTAGGAACAGTTCAAATAAATCCTCAAGCAAGTTTAAGTGTTCAAAACGCAGCAAAATTAATTCCGATCATACCACCTTCAAAAGGACACGGACATAACATATACAAAGAATTAGGTTCTGATAAAGTCTTAGTTTATGCTAGATTTGATGATTCTACTAAAGATTTTCCAACAGATACTAAATTTTCTCAAATAGGAATCATAAAAAATCCTACTCAAGTCAGTTCTGCTGCTACTTTCACTTTAAATCAATTTAGTTCTGTATCCTCTTTAAAACTAGAATCAGATATAGGCATTTCTAAGTCTTTGGTTGGTTTAGGAATCACTCAAGTAACATCAAGTGGGGATATTGCAAGAGGATATATTTCTTCATATGATAAAGATACACAAGTTTTGAAATTTTATCAAGATAGATCATTATATTTTGTAAATGGAAATGATCAAACTGACAATCCTAATATATCAAATCAATCAAAAGTAGTTCAATTTGATTCCGGAGGAGGAGCAATAATTTCAGATAAGACTGATCCTGATTTAGAATTTTCAAAATCTATTGATAATAATTTTAGTGGGATAACAACAACAATTAATAATAAAATAATTAATTTAGGAGTTAATTTTACAAATGGAGTTGCTCAAGAGGAGATAAATAAAAAAACAGGGGATATTATCTATATTGATAATAGAGAATTGGTCGAAAGAAACTCCAGACAGAAAGAAGACGTAAAAATCGTTCTTGAATTTTAAGTAAAATGAAACAAAAAACAAATTTAAATACAAGTCCATATTATGATGATTTTGATCAATCTAAAAATTTTTATAAAGTTCTTTTTAAACCTGGATTTCCAGTTCAAGCAAGAGAATTAACTAGTTCTCAATCAATATCACAAGATCAATTATCTAAATTTAGTAATTATGTTTTTAAAAATGGAGCAAAAGTAATACCAGGTGACCCATCATTTCAAGATAATGTTAGATCTATAAAATTAAATACCACAAACTTTGGTGTTGACATATCTTTATATTCAAATAATTTAGTTGGTAAAGTAATATCAGGTCAATCTTCAGGAATACGTGGAAGTGTTAAATTTACAACAACAATAACCGATTCAGAAAATAATAATCAAATAATTTTATATATTGATCAAACATCGTCTGGAAATAATTTAAATAGTTTTGATACGTTTCAAGATGGAGAATCTATAATTTGCGAAGAAAATATAACTTATGGAAATACAACTATCAATGCTGGAACACCTGTAGCATCTCTAATTTCAAGTGATTCTACTGGATATGGTTCTTTAGCACATATTGAAAAAGGAGTTTACTATATAAGAGGTTATTTTATTAATGTTAATCAACAAACAATAATACTTGATGCTTTTAAAAATAAACCATCTTATCGTGTTGGTTTGAAGGTAGATGAAACAATTGTAAATGCAAAGGAAGATAGTTCATTATATGATAATGCAACTGGATTTACAAATTTTGCAGCACCGGGCGCTGATAGACTAAAAATAAATTTGACTCTTACAAAAAAATTGCTTACTGATAAGAATGATACAGATTTTATACTATTACTTGAAGTTGAAGATGGTAAAATAAAAAAAGTTGCAGAAGGTGTAAATGATGATTTAAACTTATTAGGTGACATTCTTGCTAAAAGAACTTTTGAAGAGTCTGGAAATTATTCAGTAAGACCATTTATACCATCCGTTCACAATTCACTGAATGATAAGTTAGGTAATAATGGAATATATTTTAGTAATCAATTGACAGATCAAGATAATACACCTTCTGATGATTTAATGTGTGTAAAAGTATCACCTGGTTTATCTTATGTTAAAGGATATAGAATTTTAAAGAGCACAGCAAGTATTATTGATGTTGACAAACCTAGGGATGTCGGTATTGTAACCAATAGTGCAGTTGATTTTGAGATGGGTAATATATTAAGAGTTAATAATGTTCAAGGAATTCCTAAACAAGGAACAGTTATCAAATTATTTGATAATTTCAATTCTACAGGTAACTTAATAGGTAGTGCAAGAGTCTATAGCTTTAATTTGGAAAATTCTCCTTATTCAGGGGCAACAACTAATTGGGATTTAAGATTATTTGATATACAAACATTTTCAACCATAACCTTAAATACACCAATCACCATCTCTGAAGTGCCTCAGGGATCTTTTGTTAAAGGAAAAAATTCAAATGCATCTGGATTTGTTAGACCTCATCACACCAGCACTGTTGGTATTGTTACTTTAAGTGAAACTTCAGGAACATTTATGGCAGGAGAGGAATTGACTGTTAATGGAATTGATTTAGATAGAAGTGTGGGTATTTTAACATCAAATAATATTCAACAAATAAAGTCTGTTTCACAACCAACTTCTAGTAATTTTCCAAATATATCAGGAAGTGGATTTAAAGCAGACTCTTTTCTTGAAAGATTTAGAGTTCCAGGCGGAATTGGTGCTGTAGATATAAGTGCAAGAAGTGGCTCAGGTGGAGGTATTTCAACTGTAACTGCTGGAGGAGAATCTTTTACTGGGTTAAGAAAAGGTTCAATAATAAGATATATAAGTGCTGGTGTTAATACAGAGAGATTTAATAAAGTTCAATCAATCGCAAGTGATGGACTATCCATGGTAATAGAACCATTAACAACTGTATTTGGTGTTTTTGAAGGATCTCTTCCAAGTTCAAATATTACACCAACAATATTTGCTGCTGCACCAAATATAAGAGGTACAGGAAGTTTATTTAGTTCTTTAAATAATTCGAATGTTGAGTCTATTGATTTATCAAATTCACAATTAACGGTAACTAAACAAATTACTGGTAAAAATATAAGTTCCGGAACTCTTACAGTTAATTCCTCTAGTGATACTGATTTAGTAAACTCCAGTTTTATATCTTTTGACCAAGAACGTTATTCAGTTCATAACGATGATGGGACAATACAGGCTCTTAATCGTGATAATTTTAGCACTAATGGCACCACTTTTACATTAACTGGATTAAATGATGACACTGTTGTCTTAAACTCAACTTTATCAAAAAATGAAATAAAGAGTAAAATAAAAACATATAATAAAAGTCAATTATATTATGTTAGATTATCAAACGATAAAGGATCTGGTGCTAGTGCTGGTAATTCAATTCAAGATGGATTAACATTTGATAGAAGATATGGTCTAAGAGTTCAAGATGAAGAAATATCACTTAATTATCCTGATACGGTTAAAGTTTTAGCTATATTAGAATCTTTAGATGAAAATGATCCAATTCTAGACACACTAAGTTTTAGTGACACTGTAGATGTTGATAATAATGCAATTATTGGTGAGGATATCATCAGTGATGATAAGTCTATTATTGCTAGAGTAATAAGTAAACCAACATCAAATCAACTATCCGTTGTTTATCTTACTATCAATAAGTTTTCCTCATTAGATGACGTAACTTTTTCAGAATCAAATATTCAAACAAAAATTAATAATATAATAAATGTAGGAAAATATAAAGATCTTACAAACTCATATGATTTAGATAAAGGGCAGAGAGATGAATATTATGATTATTCAAGAATTTCTAGAAAAAGTAATATTTCACCTCCATCAAGAAGATTATTAATAGTTTTTGATTATTATTCTGTCGCAAATAATGATGAGGGTGATGTATTTACAGTTCTAAGTTATGATAATGATAGATTTAATTTTGATATCCCTAATATAGGATCATCTAATGTCAGAGCAACAGATACGATTGATTTCAGACCAAGAGTTCCAGTGTATGATGTAAGTACAGGCACAAAATCACCATTTACATTTGATTCAAGAAATTTTTCAACAATAAAACAATTTATTACACCTAACGAAAGTTTTACCTTAAATTATAATTTTTATTTACCAAGAATTGATAATTTACTTCTCAGTAAAAACGGTAATTTTGTATATGAAAAAGGAGTATCATCAATAAATCCAAAACCTCCAGTTAGAAATGATGAATTGATGAAGTTGGCAACAATCACTTTACCACCGTATCTCTATAGTCCTGAAAATGCATCATTATTGATAACTGAAAATAAAAGATTTACGATGAAAGATATTGGAACTATTGAGGATAGAGTTTCAAATTTAGAGGAAGTTACTTCTTTATCATTGTTAGAAAATAATGTACAAACACTACAAATATTAGACTCAGAGGGTAGAAATAGATTTAAGAGTGGATTTTTTGTAGATCCATTTAGAAATTATAATTTAATGAATTTACTTTTATCTAGTGTTGAAGTTGATTTATTTTCAAACGTGATAATCCCAACTAGATCTAGAAATACAATAGATTTAGTTCCAAAATTAGAAAATCCATTATCTCAAGCAGATTTTGATTTGAAGCAAAATAATCAATTATTTGACTCTAATGTAAGAAGAACTGGTGATTTAATAACCTTAAATTATGAAGAGGTAGAATGGTTTGGTCAGGAATTTGCTACTAATGCTTTAAATATTAATCCGTTTTTAATACCAACATATACAGGTCAAATAAGATTAACTCCTGCTTCTGATTTATGGACAAGAACAATTGAAACTGATAATGGTGTTATAACGCAAACAGGTGAAAATAATACAGAAAATTTAAATTTAAATACGGTAATAAATGGTGAATTGGGTGGAGATATTACACAGGTAACCACTACAACTACTCAACAACTTCTAACTCCTGGTCAGGGGTCAGCTTTAGGAGTTGGTAATGGTGGAGTCATATCAAGTACTTTAGAAGATATTGGAACTAGCACAATAAGGGGTCAATTATCTTTAAATGGTAGTGCTTCTGATAGTGTAAAAGTTAAAAGTGTGGATACTGTTATTAATAACAGACTTACTTCATCGACGGCATCATTCATGAGATCAAGAAATGTGCAATTTGAGACTTCTAGTTTTCCTTCATATACACAGTTTTTTACATTCTTAGATAAAGAGATTGTAGACTTCGTACCAAAATTAGTTGAAGTTACTCCTACAAAAAATGGATCTGCTTCTGGAACTAGTAATTCTTCATTTATAATTGGTGAAACAGTCAGTATATTTGATTTACAAGGAAACGAGGTCGGTAAATTTAGGGTTTGTAAACCAGATCATAAAACTGGTCCTTTTAATAACCCAACTGAATCATATCAATTTAATCCTTATACTTATCAAAATAATAGTGCAGTGAGTGTTCCTCAAAATTATTCACTTACAACACCTATCGTCAATGTAGATACACTTTCATTATCCGATGTATCACAATCAAATTTTTATGGATATTTAGATACAGGTTTTAGATTAGTTGGAGGTGAAAGTGGTGCAGTAGCATTTGTAAAAGATAAAAGATTAATAAGTGATAATATAGGTAATCTAACAGGAACATTTTTTGTAAGAGACCCAAATACTATCCCTCCTCCAGATAGAAGATTTAATACAGGAGAAAAAACTTTCTTATTAACATCAAGTTCAACAAATGCAACATTTATACCGGGTGTAGATCCAAATATATTTGCTGCTCAAATTCCATTCACATCTGAAGGAACAAGGTTAGAATTTGAAAAGGAAACAATTCAGACAGTTAATACAACCGAATTCAATATTAGTGCTAATTTTGAGGCAAATATTGATACTAATATCTCAGTTACTAACCAGATTGAAAATGTAGTAGAGGCAGAATATTTTGATCCTTTGGCACAAACATTTGTTATAGGTTCAAGAAATCCACAAACTGAAAATGCTCTTAACACCTCTAATGATCAGAATGGTGCTTATATCACATCGGTTGAAGTATTCTTTAGAACAATTGATCCAAATACAGATGTAACTTTACAAATGAGGACTACAGATGAGGGAACTAGACCTTCAAGATCGATTTTAGCATCTAAAACATTAGCATCAACGAACTTTGTAAATGGTGTTTCTAATCAATTAATCCAAACATCTGAGGATGGATCAGTTGGAACTAAATTTACATTTGATGAACCTCTTTATTTAAGTCCAAATCAAACTTATGCAATTGTTTTACTTGCCCCAGATTCCGACAAGTATACTGTTTTTACTGGAGTTGCTGGAGAAACTGCCTTAAATCCTCAATCTATACCTGGCGCAACCGGAGGAGAATCAATACAATATTCAAGACAATATACATTAGGAGCTATTTTTAAATCACAAAATGGTGCACTATGGTCAGAAGACAATGAGCAAGATTTGACATTTAAATTATATAAAGCTCAATTTGTCACAAGTGGTTCATTATTTTTACATAATTCTGAGTTGGGTGAAGGTAATAATTATATTTCAAGATTGACTCCAAATTCGATAGAAACATTCCCTAAAACTGGATCGATTGGAATCACAACTATTGGAGAACCAGCAGCATCAACTTTAGTCGGAATATTAACTGCAGGTAGAAAAATTTGTGGTATTAATTCAACAAGCACTGCTATAATTACGGGTATTGGTGGAAGTGTTCGTGATCCAAGACCAAATGTTGTAGGTAGTGGTCTTACCGTTACAGATGGTGGTTTAAATTACACAGCATCTCCTAATGATGGTACATCACCAATTGAAACTTTTGCAATTACAGGTGGAGGTACTGGATTAAAATTAAGCATTGCTTCAGTTGGGGTTGGAGGTTCAATTATTTCATTCCGTGAGTCATTTAAAGAAGGAGTTGGATATAAAGTCGGAGATGTTGTTGGAATCGTTACAAGCAGTGTAGGAACAAAAGGAGGTCAAGGAAGAGGAGCAAGACTTACAATTCAAAACACTCAAGGTATAAACAAAATATTCCTTACAAATGTACAAGGTGATAATAATTCATTTGCAGCTAATGTGGGTACTGCTTTGAGTTTCTTTAATGATAGTAATAACATTGTAAGTTTAGGTGGAACTTTAATTACAAGTAATAACTTAAATACTACAGGAATTAATGCTGGTAATTTATTTAATGTCAGAAATCTTGAACATGGGATGAATTCCAATACAAACAAACTAAGTTTGACAAATATTTCTGGTGACGTAGTTCCAACAGAATTAAGCGCTACATTATTTAATAATGAAACAAGTAGTATAAGTGTGGCAAGCACATCAGTGTTTATACAATTTGAAGGAGCTGCTGTTAGTGGAATTAATACAGGTTACCTTATTGTAGGTAATGAAATTATAGGATACGATGGTGTTGGAGATGGAGTATTAAATATTGCTTCTGGTTCTAACGGAAGAGGGGTTGACAGCACAGTGGTGATAAGTCATGACGTAAACACCTTAGTTAGTAAATATGAATTGAATGGTGTTTCTATAAGGAGATTAACTAAAAATAATCTTAATGTAAACAGTAATGAAATAAAATTAGACAGTCATTTTGTTGAGTTTGATAGATCTACTAATGGAAAAGATAGATCATCTGATATAATGAACTTCCCACAATTATCCTTTAAATCAAAACAATCAACTGGTGGAAGTAATATTAGATCTACTAGAAATATTTTATTTAATTCTATTAAACCTAATATTATAGTTTCTACTCCTGTTGGAGTTGATGGTGCGAAAACAGATATTAATTCATCAATAAGAACAATATCTGGAACAAGTGTAGGAGGAAATGAAATATCATTCGCCGATCAAGGTTATGAATCTATTTCTCTTAATAACTTAAACCCATTAAATAGTGTCCGTATAGTGGCATCTAAAGTTAATGAAAATCAATATTTAAATGGTTTACCAGAAAATAAATCATTCACATTGCTTATGAATTTAACTTCAAATAATCCAAATTTATCACCAGCAATTTCAACGAGAACTTTACCAAACGTTGAATTATACACAAGTAGAATAAATAGACCGATAGATCTTGATGCGTATGACGTGAATGGTGAAGTTAATTCAATATTGAATGATCCTCATGCTGCTGTCTATGTTTCAAATAGTATAAGATTATCAAAACCAGCTACATCACTTAAAGTTATTTTAAGTGCAAATAGACCTGCAGCTGCTGACTTCAGAGTTTTATATAGTTTGAATAGAATTAATTCAGAAGAAACTGCACAATCTTTTGAACTATTTCCTGGTTATAAAAACTTAACAAATGTAGACCCAGATGATGGATTTGGAGATTTGGTCTTAGATCCAACAAAAAATGATGGAAGACCAGATGCATTCGTACCAGCAAACACATCTAATCAGTTTTCAGAATATCAATTTACTGCTGATAATTTAGATGAATTTAATGGTTATACTATAAAAATTGTTATGTCAAGTTCAGATCAATCAGCATCCCCAAGAATTAAAGAATTGAGGACCATCGCAGTAAGATGATAAAAGTAGAAGGGTATTCAAATCTTTATAGAGATCCAAAAACCGGAGCCATTATTAACACAGATGATGGTGATTATAATAAATATTTGAAATTATTAAAAAGTGATAATAGAAAAGAAAAGGAATTGAAAAAAATGAAAAATGATATTGAGGAAATAAAAGGGGCATTATCTCAAATAATTAATAATCTTAATAAGAACTAAATATAATTAGGATCACTATAAAAGTCGATGTCAGCAGTATATGTATCAAATCTAGTTATAAACGCTGGATCAACTTTCAGTCAAACATTTGAACTAGGTAATACGCAGGATAGCTCACCATTTAATTTAACTGGTTACTCTATAGAAGCTCAAATGAGAAAACATGCGAGTAGCACAGGTGTAACGACCTTCACTTCCTCTATAAGTGATGCATCAAGTGGGAAAATTTTAGTTGGACTACCATCAACTGAAACAGTTAATATAAAACCTGGCAGATATGTGTATGACATAGTTGTCACTTCAGGTGCAATTAAAACAAGAGTTGTTGAAGGATCAGCACTAGTACGGGAGGGAGTAACGAGGTAATGTCAGAAATTAATTCAAATATAGGACCATCACCTGCAATTAAGGTTTTAACAACACAACCATCTGTAAATCCAGAACAATCGGTAACCTCCACGAATGTTGTTGGTGGTATTGCTTCTGTCACTCAATTATCTGTAAGTGGTGTATCTACACTGGGAATCATAACAGTTTCAAGTGGAATTATATCCTCCACAACTGGAATTGTCACATACTTAGGAGATGGAAGTCAACTAACTGGAGTGGTTGCTACAGATCTAGGATCAATACCTGAATTAGATGTAGTTGGTGTAAGTACATTTAATAGAGTTAAAGTGGATTCTGGTATAATTACAGCAACAAGTGGTGTTGTGACCTTTACTGGTGATATTACATCTTTAGATGGAGGCTCTTTCTGATGGCTAAACCAAGCACAAGACAAGGATTGATTGATTATTGTTTTCGAAAACTAGGGGCACCTGTTCTTGAAATAAATGTAGATGATGATCAAGTTGATGATTTAATCGATGATGCTCTACAACTCTTTAATGAGAGGCATTATGATGGTGTCGAGAGAATGTTTTTAAAATATCAATTAACACAGGAAGATTTAGATAGAGGAAAAGCAGCAAATACAAATGGTGTTGGTATCGTTACTACCACTGGTAATTCAACAAATGTCAGTGGTGTAGGTACTATAACTTCTAATTTTTATGAAACATCAAATTTCATACAAGTTCCTGATGCTGTTGTTGGGATAGAGAAAATATTTAAATTTGATTCAAGCACCATTTCTGGTGGTATGTTTAGTATAAAATATCAATTATTCCTAAACGATCTTTACAGATTTAACTCTATAGATCTATTACAATATTCAATGACGAAAACATATCTTGAAGATATTGACTTTCTTTTAACTGCAGATAAACAGATAAGATTTAATAAAAGACAAAGTAGATTGTATTTGGATATAGATTGGAAGGCACAAGAAGTTGATTCTTATTTAATTATTGATTGTTATCGTGCTCTTGATCCTACTGAATTTACAAAAGTATTCAATGACCCGTTTTTAAAATTATATCTTACTTCTTTAATTAAAAGACAATGGGGAATGAATTTAATTAAGTTTAAAGGTGTTAAATTACCTGGTGGTATTGAGTTGAATGGGAGAGAAATATATGAGGATGCTGAAAGGGAGTTAGAAAATATAAGACAAAGAATGATGCTTGAATACGAAGTTCCACCTCTTGATTTTGTTGGATAATGGCATTAAATCCTTTTTTCTTACAAGGGTCTCAAAGTGAACAGAGACTAGTTCAAAATCTCATAAATGAGCAACTCACAATTTATGGGGTTGAAGTTGTTTATTTGCCACGTAAGATCGTTAAGAAAGATCAAATATTAACTGAAATTCAATCTTCTTCATTTAATGATAACTTTTTAATTGAAGCATATGTTAATACGTATGATGGTTATTCTGGTGCTGGAGATGTTTTAACTAAATTTGGAATGAGTTTAAAAGATGAATTAACAGTCACTATTTCAAGAGAAAGATTTGAAGACTTTATATCACCATTTTTAGGATCTTTACCTGCTGGTGAGGTTGAAGTGTCCACAAGACCAAGTGAAGGTGATTTGATATTTTTCCCTTTAGGTAAAAGACTATTTGAAATAAAATTTGTTGAACATGAAGAACCATTTTATCAGTTAGGTAAAAATTATGTTTATCAATTAAAATGTGAATTATTTGAACTTTCAGATGAAATTGGTGGTTGGGATGAGATTAATAGAACCACACAAACGATTGATGATACTTTAGTTGATCAAGGTTATATAACATCATTACAATTAATTTCAATTGGATCAACTGCAACAGTTGGTATTACTACAACAACTGGTTATATTCGAAATATAATTTTAAATAATGATGGATATGATTATTCAAAAACTCCAACCGTATCTATATCAACTGCACCAGCTGGTGGTGTAAACGCCACTGCTGTTGCAATTACTACTTCGATATTAGGATCACAATCAATTAAAGAGATACTATTAACAAATCCAGGTGCAGGATACACAGTCACACCAACTGTAACTATTGTAAGTGCCTCCTCTACTATTGCTGGTGTAGGATCAACATCATATGGTGTAGGTGCTGCAGCAACTGCTGTGCTTGTTACAGATTCTGCGGGTATCGGTGTGGTAAGTATTGCTTCTAGCGGAAGCGGTTATGCAAGAGATCCAATAATATTTTTCAATACACCAACATCAGGTGTTGGAACTGCAGTCGGTAGAGCGAGTATTAACACTGATGGTTTTGTCACTCAAATATTACTAGAGGATGCTGGTGTTGGATATACTTCAGGAACTGGTATTGCAACTATATCTCCACCACCCGTTATCACTGGTGTTGGTACTTATATCTTTAATGAGCAGGTAGTTGGAAGTATATCTGGTGCAAAAGGTAGAGTTAAAACATGGAATACAACTAATAATGTGTTAAAACTGGGAACAACAGATGGCACTTTTATTGCGGGAGATGTAGCAGTAGGATCTACCTCAAATGCCAGATTTACAGTTGACTTTATTGAATCAGCTGAATTTGCTGATAAATATGATAAGAGTGATGAAATCGAAAGTGAAGCTGATGACATCATTGACTTTTCAGAAGGAAATCCATTTGGTACATTTTAATGTTAGGAACTTACTACTATCATCAAATAATTAGAAAGACGATAATATCTTTTGGGACATTATTTAATGCAATTTACATCAGACATGATGATAAAGATGGTGACACTTATAGTGAAATGAAAGTTCCTTTGGCATATGGTCCTTCACAGAAATTCTTAGCAAGATTAGAACAACAGGCAGATTTAAATAAACCAGTTCAAATAACATTACCTCGAATGTCATTTGAAATGACAAATGTTACGTATGATTCAACAAGAAAAACTGGAGTAACACAAACATTCAAAGCATCAGATGGAGGAAAAATAAAAAAAGTTTTCATGCCAGTGCCCTATAATATAGGTTTTGAATTAAATATTTTAACAAAAATAAATGATGATGCTTTACAAATTGTTGAGCAAATACTACCATTTTTTCAACCATCATTCAATTTAACTGTAGATTTAGTAACTGCCATAGGTGAAAAAAGAGATATACCCATAGTTTTAGATTCAATTAATTTTCAAGATGATTATGAAGGTGATTTTTCAACTAGAAGAGCTTTAATATATACTTTGAGTTTTACTGCAAAAACATATTTATTTGGACCTGTTCCAGATACTTCTCAGGGTATTATTAAGAAAGCACAAATTGATTATCATACTGATATCGATACCAAAAATGCAAAACGTGAAGTAAGATACACTGTTCAACCTGATCCAATCACAGCAGGTCCTGATGATGATTTTGGATTCAGTGAAACAACTTCATTCTTCTCTGATGGTAAAACATTTAGTCCCACTCAACAAAAGGATATATAATTGATTATGGAAGACAAATTTGACTCATTAAATAAAACTTTCAATACAGATTCTGTTGAAATTGAACCTGTGAAAGAGAAAAGTCTTAATCTTTCAAAAAATAAAAATGATGTAGATAAAGATTATGAGTATACTAGAGGGCAGTTGTATTCCTTAATAGAAAAGGGTCAAGAAGCAATAAATGGTATAATGGAGGTTGCTGGTGAGAGTGCAAGTCCTAGAGCATATGAAGTTGCAGGTCAGTTAATAAAATCAGTTGCGGATAGCACGGATAAATTGATGGACTTGCAGAAAAAACTTAAAGAAGTTGAAGAGGACATTCAGAAAACAACAAATAATGTCACAAATAATTCTTTATTTGTAGGATCAACTGCTGAGTTGTCAAAACTGCTCAAAGATGGTCTTCTAAATAATAATACTAGTTTAAATGATAAGTCTTAATAATGGGGATCAAAAAACCTTCAGATTACTTTAAAGAAGAAAGTAAAGATAATGAGAATTTAATTGGTAAACCAAATTTAAATTCTTACTCAGAGGCTTTTAATTCTTTCAAAGAACACTTATCAAAATTTGATAAGATAACTGACACAATTAAAATTGTAGATGAAATAAAAACAGAATTACAAGATTTCCTTAAAAAAGAGGATCTTGACAATGCGATGATGTCGTATGTCTTTTTGCTAGAAGAAAATATAAACACGTTAAAAGATAATGTAAAAAGTATTAATACAAAAACATTAACTGAGATAAAGTCCAAGGTCACAGATGTAACTGAGGTAGTTAATGAATTTGCAGAAGTAGAATTACCAAAATATAAAAAAAATATAATTGATGCTGAAGTAAGGTCAGATAAAAAATTCAATCAATTTAAAGAAGAATTTTCAAAATTAATAGATGAAGTTTCAACAAATATTGATACTAAACAGTTTGAGATAGAATCTAAAACAGAAGAAAATTTAAATGAAGTTGTTACAAATTTAGAAAATAAAATCAATGATTTATATTCAGGTAATGACGGTTTATCCAAAACTATAAAAACTAAAGTAAATGAGATAAAAAAACTTAAGAAAGATGTAATTGAACACTTTAAGGTTAATAAATCAATTAATAAAGATTTAACTGAAAAAATTTCAAATCTTGAAATTGAGATAATTCGTGGTGAAAATAATATAAAGGAGCAGAATGATAATATTTTATTAATTGAACAATCTTTTAAAGATACAATTGATAAATTAAATATTAAAGATATAGAAAAAGAAAATTTTGTTCTCTCAACAAAAATTAAAAATTTAGAAGAAGTTTATGAAAAATTAAAAGAGGAGAGTAAAATAAATGAAACTTTAATTGAAGAAACACTACCATCTACAAAAACATCAGATCCACTCACACCTTTAGATCAAAACTATGTTACATTAGATCAACTTCAACAACATTATAGATTATTTTTAAACCGCATTCAGACTCAATTATCCACATTAGGTGGTGGTGGAGAGACAAGATTGCAATATCTTGATGATATTGTTGGTGTTGCCACTAATTTAAGTGAGTATAACGGTAAATTTTTAAAAGTAGACACATCACAACCAGCAGGAAAGAATTTTGTATTTGAAACTGTCTCTGGAGGTGGTGGAGGAGGCTCCACAGGTGCTGGTGGAACATGGGCTACTTTTGACAGTAATACTGGAATTACAACGACAAAGAAAGTCAAGATTGCTAATGATCTTGAGGTCACTGGTGTCACTACATTTCAAAGTACTGTCAACTTGGGTGATAATGATAGATTAAATTTCAAAGATACAAATACCTCAATACATGGTGATTCATCAAACTTAAACATTGAAGCTGCTGGTACCAGAAATGTTAGTATTAAAGTTAATGCTGCTGGTGGAACAGCGGGAGATATTATATTAAAAACTGGAAGCACTGAATCAGTAAAAGTAAATGGTGATGGTGGTGTTATTGTAACTGGTGTTACCACAATTGGCAATGTTGTAGTTGGTGGTGCTACCACAGACTTAGTTGTCAATGGTGATGCCAGAGTAACGGGTATATTAACTATTGGAACTGGATCAATTACTCTAAATCCAACTGAAAAGAAAATAAGTGGTATAGATGAGATTGAAATTGGATCAGGAACGACTGCTATCACGATTAAAAAATCAGAGACAGGAGAAATAAAGTTTACTGACGAAAATGGTGATGAAAAATCAGTTGGTATTGGAACAACAGTAAGTATTAATACATCTGGTATTATAACTGCATCAACATTTAAAGGTGCTTTAGATGGTAACGCAGGAACAGCAACCTCATTATCATCACCGATAAACATAGGTGGTGTATCATTTGACGGAACATCAAACATTAACCTACCTGGTGTTAACACAACAGGTGACCAAGATACTACAGGAACTGCTGCAGGATTAAGTGGAAGTCCTGATATCACAATACGTAATTTAGTCGGTGTTGCTGCTACATTTTCTGGAGTTCTTACATATGAAGATGTAACAAATATAGACTCGGTAGGATTAATAACAGCAAGAAGTGGTATTGAATTTGGTGTTGCTGGTGCTGGTGGAACAATTAGAGCAAATGGAGATACTACTTTAGCTGGTGTTGTTACTGCATCATCATTTGTTGGTGATTTAACTGGTACTGCAACTTCAATTACCGTCACTGCGAATAATTCTGGTGGTGGACCTGTTTATCCAATCTTTGTTGACGATGCTACAGGCTCACAAGGTGCTGAGAGTGATACAAATTTATCTTATAATCCGGGAACTAATAAATTAACACTCGGATCAATCGATGCAAACTACATATATGCTACTTTAGATATTAATGCGAACGGAAATATAATTGGTGATAATGCCACAAATATCTCAGGTATCAATTCCGTAACTGCAACAGAATTCTTTGGTGATGGTTCAGGATTGACTGGATTGACAGCATCTCAAATACCGAATTTAGCAGCAAGTAAAATTACTTCTGGAACTTTTGATACAGCAAGAATACCAACACTAAACCAAAATACTTCAGGAACCTCCGGAGGTTTAACTGGATCTCCAAATATAAACGTAAGTAGTATAGTCGGAACAGCATTATCAATAAGTGGTATCTCAAGTGTAGGTGCTGCCATTACAATGTATGGATCTTCTGGTATCGTAAGTGCAACTAAGTTCTGTGGAGATGGTTCGGCACTAACTGGTATTAGTGCTGGATTTTCACAAGACGATCAAGGAAACTTAGTTGCAGGAACAAATGCTGGAGCAGCTAAAGATGCTGATACCTGTTTCAACATAATGATTGGTTGTAATGCCGGTCTAGCGTTATGTGGAGGATATGGACATAGTATTTTAATGGGATGCCACGCTGGTAAGTCTATAACCACCGGTGCTTATAACTTCTTATTTGGAAGAAGAACAGGATGTGATATTACCACTGGTAATAGTAACATTATCATGGGTAACAGCATAGGTAAAGGTTTAACCACTGGATGTAAGAATATTGTCTTCCTCGGTGGAGGGGATATGGGAACGACAGCTTGCTGTAACATTCTTATGGGTAATGAGGCTGGGTATAATTTAGACACTGGTGTGGGTAATATTGCGATAGGAGCTCAGTCAGGATGTGATATAACATCTGGTAATGATAACATATTTTTAGGAAAATTTGCAGGTACTAGTGTTACTTCTGGAAGCGATAATATCCTTTTAGGTGATTTTTCAGGAAGTGCTCTTACAACACAAAATAATAGCATAATGATTGGTAATTGTGCAGGTAGGTGTGTTTGCACTGGTAGTAGTGATACTAATGTTTTCATAGGATGTGGTGCAGGACAATATATTTGCGGAGCACATAATAATGTTATTATAGGTAGAGATGCGGGTAAAACAGGTGATAATGGTTTCAATAAGATAAACAATGTTTTCTTAGGATCCTATTCTGGTCAGGTCACCGTTAATGCATCAGGAAATGTTTTCTTAGGTGCTGCATCTGGTCGATGTACCACTAATGGTGTTTGTAATGTCTTTATTGGTCACTGTTCTGGTGCTTCCAACACTACTGGAGATTACAATGTCGCATTTGGATATAAGGTATGTACACCAATAGCAACTGGTAATAAACAATTAGCAATTGGTTGTAATCAAAGTCACTGGATTATTGGTGATAGTTCATTCAATGTTACTCTTGCTGGTATTGTAACTGCATATGCTACAACTGGTATCGTAAGTGCCACTAAATTCTGTGGTGATGGTTCTGCACTAACTGGAATCAGTGCTGGTGGATTCTCACCAGATGCAGATGAGAACTTATTTGCTGGAACAGATGCTGGTGGTAATCTTGATGGTTCTTCTGGTTGCTTTAATGTTTTATTAGGTAAAGATGTAGGTAAGGCACTTACAAGTGGTGCAAATAATACCATTTTAGGTTGTGGTGCTGGAGAGGTTATGACTTCTGGTGCTTGTAACGTAATAATTGGTAAAGATGCAATGGGTCATTGCGATGTAACTGGTTCCAACAACGTGGCAATAGGTTGCATGGCAGGACGCAAGGTAACAAGTGGTAATAATAATACATTCTTAGGACAATATGCTGGTGGCGGTCTTACAACTGGATGTAGTAACTTCATCGCAGGACAATCTGCTGCTGGATCAGGTACATTAACTGGCATTCATAATATTTTGTTAGGTGATTGTTCTGGTAAGACTGTTTCAAGTGGTTGTCATAATGTTTTACTAGGATTAAATGCAGGATGTGCTTTAACATCTGGTCATACTAATATTGCTTTTGGATGTAAGGCAGGCCCTAGTTCAGGTACGAGTAGTAATGGAGTTGATAATATTACCATTGGTAGATGTGCAGGTTATGAAATAACTGGTGGTTCTCATAATGTATTCCTTGGTTGTGCTGTTGCTGCAAATGGCACAATGTCTGGTATGGGAAATGTTTTCCTTGGAGCAAGAGCAGGTAATGTTAGTGCAGCAGCAGATTATAATATTTTTGTAGGTTTTTGTGCTGGTAATACAAATACTAGTGGTGGTAAGAATATAGCAATTGGTTATGATGTTGAGTTACCTTCTGCAACAGCAAGTTGTCAATTAGCTATAGGGCAGGGAACCAGTCGTTGGATTACTGGTGATAGTTCCTTTAATGTTACTCTTGCTGGTATTGCGACTATATCATCTGCTACTGGTATCGTAAGTGCTACCAAGTTCTGTGGAGATGGTTCTGCACTCACTGGAATCAGTGCTGGTGGATTCAGTGCTGATGCTGATGTAAACTTATTTGCAAGCAATACTTGTTCTGGATGTAATCTTGATGGTTCTTCTGGTTGCTTCAATGTTCTCATAGGTGCCTGTGCTGGTAAATCAGTCACTTCAGGTAAGGATAATGTTTTACTTGGTAAACTTACTGGAACAAATCTGACCTCTGGTTCTGATAATATTGTGCTTGGTTGTTGTGCTATGAATGATGGTGCAGTAACTGGTGGTTGTAACATTGCAATTGGTATAAGAGCATTAAAAAAACTTGTTTCTGGTGGAG
>Ga0209348_1000168_pt1 | contig 38348 bp, 49 predicted proteins | sample ETNvirenome_2_30_FD_184065 | JGI IMG/M metagenome (GOLD analysis project Ga0209348, IMG submission 184065) | Marine viral communities from the Pacific Ocean - ETNP_2_30 (SPAdes) (version 2) | ecosystem: Environmental > Aquatic > Marine > Oceanic | place: Pacific Ocean | collected 2013-06-22 | reverse complement strand
ACACTTGTTACTGTTCCTGTACAGGTTGTTCCTGATGAAGCAAAAGTGATTGAATCTAAAGCACAATTTGTTGAGATAGACATATTTGTACCCGCAATAAGGGTTAAGCTGTCATCATTTATTTCAGCAGATATAGTGTCTTGACCCGAAACTATTATATTTTTAAATATACATTGAGTAGACCCTTTGTCTGTATTTGTAACGGTTATATCACCGTTTGTTGTTATTGGGCTACCTGATACACTCAAACCACCGCCACTTGTAATTCCTACACTTGTTACTGTTCCAACACAAGTAGTTTTTGCATTAAATGTACTCCAATCTGTATTAGATAATTTACCTGTTTTTGTCGCATTTGCAATCGGTATTGATAAAGTAATATCCCCACTACTTGTAATTGGACTGTTCGATACTGAAACATCTGTACCTGATTCGTTGGTTGTTAAACCTACGCTTGTAACAGTTCCGCCACAATTTGAAAATGGTAAATCACTTAATTCATATCTTCCAACATTGCAAGTGGAATCATCATTTAATAATAACGTAAATCCTGAAGAAGCTGTAGAACCTTCACAATTTGTAGCTGATAAAATTATATTGTCTGTGCCTAAATAATCGACATTTATATTTCCTGAACTTGTTACTGTTCCTGTAAGACCTACTCCACCCGATACGCTTGTAACAGTACCTGTACAATCGGTTTTACTATTGAATGTAGACCAATCTGTAGATGACAAAGCACCTCTTTTAGTTGCACTTGCTGTAGGGATATTTATACATATTTCTCCACTTGATGTAATTGGAACTCCTGTAACAGAAATATCTGAACCTGTGTTACAAGCAACTGCATTTATACAGGTTACTGTACCACCTGCATCTGTTACTGTAAACGTAACGGTGTCTGTACTATCATCGGTAGTTATTGCAATACCTGAACCTGCAAAAGTAAGCGTGTCGGCATTGCTATCTGCTGAAATTGTATTTTGACCTGAAACAGCTATATTTTTGAAAATGCATTGGGAAGAACCTTTATCAGCATTTGTTAAAGTTACAGTTTCACCTGAACTTTGATTTAAGGTAAAATCTCCACCACCACCAAGACCTGAACCTGCTTGAATACAAATTGTACAATCTGATACACTAATTGTGTTTGCTATAGTTAAGGTGTCAGTAGAATCATCTGTAGTTATAGAAATCCCTGTTCCTGATTCTATATTTACAGTATCAGTCAAGCTGTCTGCAACTAAAGTGGATTGACCTGTTGAAGCTATATTTTTAAATATGCAGGTTGTATTTGTAACGGTTTTAGTACCCGAACCTGTTACACTTATTCCTGCACCTGCTGTTACATCGTCTACTTTAGAATTAAATGAACTCCAATCAGAACTTGATAAAGCACCTCGTTTTGTTGCACTCGCTGTCGGAAGGTTAAAGGTTAGAGTTCCGCTTGTAGTAATTGGACTGCCTGTTACATTGAAATCACTTCCTGTAGTTCCAACCGCACCACATATTTCTGTAACTGTCCCACCTGCATCGGTAACTGTAAATGTAATTGTATCTGTAGTGTCATCTGTAGTTATAGCAATACCTGAACCTGCAAAAGTAACCGTATCACTATTAGAATCGGCTACAATATCATCTTGACCTGAAACTGCAAAAGTTTTGAATATGCATTGGTCTGAACCTTTATCTGTATTTGTTACAGTAATGTCGCCATTTGTTGTTATAGGGCTACCTGAAACACTTAAACCACCACCACTTGTTATGCCTACGCTTGTAACCGTACCAACACAAGTAGTTTTAGAATTAAATGTACTCCAATCCGTACTTGTTAAAGCACCCCTCGAAGTTGCACTTGCATCAGGTATATTAAGGGTAATATCTCCACTTCCCGTTACAGGGCTTCCTGATACATTTACATCAGTACCTGTTGTTCCTGTAGTTAAACCCACACTTGTAACAGTCCCTGAACAATTTGAAAAAGGTAAATTAGATATAGCTGATTTTGTAACATTATTTGTGTTACAATTATTTATCATAATAAAGTCATCGACATCTAATGTACCTGTAGCTGTACAAGGACTTGCTAAAATTATATTATCTGCACCTGCATAATCAACACAAATAGAGCCTGAAGTTGTTACAGTTCCCGTTAAACCTGCCCCGCCTGAAACACTTGTTACAGTTCCTGTACAGGTTGTTTTAGAATTAAAGGTAGTCCAATCTGTGTTTGATAATTTACCTGTTTTAGTTGCATTGGCTACAGGAATAGAAAGGGTTATATCGCCACTTCCCGTTATAGGGCTACCTGACACAGCTACGTCTGTTCCCGTTTCATCAGTAGCAAGACCCACGCTTGTAACTGTACCTGTACAAGTAGTTTTAGAGTTAAATGTACTCCAATCAGTAGATGATAATGCACCTCTTTTTGTAGCACTTGCAGTAGGTATATTTAAAGTTATATTACCACTTCCTGTAACGGGGCTTCCTGAAACATTTACATCTGTCCCTGTTGTTCCTGTTGTAAGACCAACACTTGTTACAGTTCCCGTACAGGTTGTTTTAGAGTTGAATGTACTCCAATCAGTTGCAGTAAGTTTACCTGTAGAAGTAGCACTTGCTTCAGGTATAGATAAAGTTATTGTTCCACTTGTTGTAATCGGAACACCTGAAACTCCTACATTAGTACCCGATTCATCTGTAGCAAAATTTATACAAGTTACTGTTCCGTCTGCACCTTCATTTGAAATCGTAATGGTATCTGTTGAATCATCAGTTGTTATAGTAATACCCGTTCCCTCTGCAAAGGTTAATGTATCGGCATTGCTATCAGCTTCGATTGTTGTTTGTCCTGAAACAGCCACACATTTAAAAATGCATTGAGAAGAACCACGGTCAGTATTTGTAACCGTCATAGTTCCGCTTCCTGTAACAGGGCTTCCTGAAACGGATATTCCTGTTCCTGCTGACAATCCTACACTCGATACAGTTCCTGTACAGGTTGTATATCCCGCATCATTGTTGAATCCTGAATTATTTATGTTTGATTTACAAAGTTTACTTTGTACACCTGAAGAATCTACTACAGCAAAATAACAACCGCAATCATTATCTGTTGTTGTTGTTAATTCATTAAGGCAAACTGCAAGATTTATAGTCCCACTTGTTGTAACAGGATTAGTTCCTGTTGCCACAATTCCTTGTCCCCCACCAATTTGAACACTTGTTACTGTACCCGTGCAAGTTGTTTTTGAATTAAATGTACTCCAATCTGTACTTGTTAATGCACCTCTCGATGTTGCACTCGCATCAGGAAGGTTAAAGGTTAGAGTTCCGCTTGTCGTTATTGGACTTCCTGAAACATTAAAATCTGTTCCCGTTGTTCCTACTGCACCACAAATCTCTGTAACCGTACCACCTGCATCAGTAACGGTGAATGTAATGGTATCTGTAGCATCATCAGTTGTTATAGCAATACCTGAACCTGCAAAAGTAACAGTATCGCTATTTGAATCAGCTACAATATCATTTTGTCCTGAAACTGCAAATGTTTTAAATATACATTGGTCTGAACCTTTGTCAGTATTTGTTACTTCAATAGTATCAGTTCCACTTACTGCAATACCTGAACCTGCTGTAACATCATCTACTTTTGCATCAAAATCACTCCAATCAGTTGATGATAATTTACCTGTTTTTGTTGCACTTGCAATCGGTATATTTAATGTTATGTCCCCGCTTGACGTTATCGGACTTCCTGATACATTGACATCTGTTCCCCCTTCTGCTGTGCAAAACCCTACGCTTGTTACTGTTCCTGTGCATGATGTTTTACTATTAAATGTTGCCCAATCTGTGCATGATAATTTACCCGTTTTGGTCGCACTTGCTATTGGCAAGTTTAAAGTAATTGTTCCTGAAGTTGTAATCGGACTACCCGAAACATTAAAATCAGAACCTGTTGTGCCACTTTGTACACATACTTCGGTTACTGTTCCTGTACAGCCTGTAGCTGTAGTACCTATCGTAATTAAATCTTGAGAGCTGTCAGAGGTTAGAGTAATACCTGTTCCTGCTGATAAACAAACGGTGTCGGCATTAGTGTCTGCTGTTATCGTGCATGACCCAACTACCGCTATGTTTTGAAAAAAGCATTGGTCAGAACCTTTGTCTGTGTTGCATAGAGAAAAACTACCGTTTGTAGCTTGATTTAAAGTAAAAGTTGCACTTCCACCAAGACCATCTCCGCCTGTAATTTGTATTTGACAATTATTAGGAGAAGTTTGTGTGCTACTTATAGTTACTGAACCGTCAGCAGTACAAGTAGTAATATCAATGTTAGCACCTTCAACTAAAGTTAGTGTAGCTGTATTTGAACCTGCAATTATTGTATTTTGCCCTGATACAGCAATGTTTTTAAATATATTTTGCTGTGAACCTCTGTCGCAGTTGTTTAAAGTTAGTGTACAATTAGAACTTTGATTTAGGTTAAAACACCCGCCACCACTTAAACCTGTACCTGCTGAAACCTGAATTTGACAATTATTTGCAACAGTTGAAGAAGATATTGTTAAAGTATCTCCACTTATAGATGTGCTTACACCCCCTGTTCCAACAATACAAAACAAATCATTATTGGTAGAAGCTGTAAATACTGTTGAAGAATTATCTGCAATTCTTTTTATAATTGCTTGGTCTGAACCTTTATCTGTGTTACATAAAGTAATACAGCCACAACAACCACCACCACCTAAACCATCTCCTGCAATAACATCAGTTATATCTCCTAATGGTGGAACATTGAAAAAATTACAAAAGTTTAAATAGTAATCAGGGTCTAAAGCGTTTAAACAAGCTGAATCACAAGCACAAGCACAAATTCCTAAATATCTTGTATCAAAATTAGCACTTGTTACTCCTGTTAAATGTCCAAGACCATCAACTGTAACAGATTTAATGTAACAGCCATTTTGTGAGCCTGTAGCACCATAGTCGCCATCTAAAGAAGAAGTGTCTGCGTGATTAATTGTAACTATTGCAGATGTACCACCACCTGTTATACAACAACCCGCTATGATTTCAGTAATCCCCTCTTGTAATATATAACTGTCAAGGGCTTGAACACACCCATTAGTATCTTTCAGGGTTATAAGGTTTGTATCGCTATCTAAAAAGATAGCTAAACCATTGCCCTGAACGACTTTAATATCGTTGGCTAAAGATACCTGAATGCTCATATTTTAAGCAAAAATTTTATCCCAAAACTTGAGCAATAAAGTCCATACAACACCTACAACAGTTGTACCGCCCACAAATTTAGCTTTGAGATTTTGGTCTTTAAGAATGTACCTTCTATGGTCATTTACTTGCTCGACAAGACCCTTTTGACCGTACTCTTTATCACCAATTATAGTTTGGTTAAGTTTCATCAAAACTGTGTGCTGTTCAAGTAATTGGTCTTTTATCCAATTAATATCAGCGTTGCTCACACTCACGGTCTTTCTTCTTGTAGTAGCCATTTATAATCCTAATTGCTCAAAATGTTTTGATAGAGTTAATAATTTTAAATTTTTCTTATCTTCAAAAACAGCTAATCCCACTTTATCATTTCTGTTAAAGAGAAATATGCTCAATGTTTCATTTTCTGCCTCAAACTCTTTTTGGTATAAGTTTAACGACTTAAGCAAAAAAGGAGTAGACAGTTGCTCATAACCAAGAATATCTATTTTTTTATTAAGTATGTCTTTAAAAGTTACCGATTCTTTTGGTTGCCAATTTTGACACATTTGATAATTTAATGAATCTTCTCCATTTTTAGACACTCTTATCTGAACATTTTTTTCTTCATCTTGATATATATTTGCATATTTACAAATACCACCAAGCATAATTTTACTCGTAATCTGCTGTATCATGTCTTTTTAAATGTTTCTTATTTTGTAAAATTAAACTTTTACTCCAATTTTACCGAATATATCTTGGATTTTTGCTAAAGTTTTATCATATTTTTTTCCTAAACCAACTTCTTCAATAATATCATCTGAATATCTAAATTCCTCATTACTAAAATTAATTGTTCTATTTATACCCATAAAAGTTACAAATAGCTTTCCATCAACTTCAATATCTATCGGTTTTCTTGATACTATATCTAAAACTGCGGGGTACAAAACACTTTTGTAATTTTTAAAATCTAAATCTCCAACTGCACTTACAGAAAATTCAGAATCAGGCGGGATTGCAAATGTTTCATTGCTTTTTGTATCAGCAAATTCAACACCCTTATATTTAAAAACTAAATCCCAACCTCTTATTTCTACTTGAAAAGAAGATTTATTTTTAATTTCTACAGTACAATCTAAAGTTGCTTTTTCTTTTGTTAGTTCAAGGACTTTAATGTTTTTTAGACGATAGGTATAATTTACTGCAAGGTCATATTGCTTTCTAAAATATGAATAAAAAGCGTACCCTATAATACCAATACCACCGTAAAAAAACAGTTTTCTCATTACAGAACCTTCTTGACAATAATATAAGATGCTAACAATACAACCCCATAGACCAAATAGTTGTTAGGGACAGCTTTGATAATTCTTGGTTCTGAATTTAATCTGTCTGATGATTCTTCAAAAACATCAACTACATCAGGTGCAACAGTTTTTGCTTCTTCTACAGCAAGGTTAAAAGTATCTTTCGCACCTTCTACGATGTCTTTTACAATACCTTCACCCTTTTCAAGAGTTTCAGATGCGAAGTTGTCATTTTCTTCCCAATTACTTTTTTGAGGTGGATTTAAAATGTTATTTGCGTTTTCCATTTGATAAAACTTTAGTTATTACAATAATTAATGAAACCCCCATCGCAATCAAAAAGTATTTTTGAACTTTCTGTTGGGTTGGAAGCTGTTTTTTTTCTTCTTCTATAAACAGTTCTCTTTGAGTGCCAAGTAAGTCATTTATTCTATCGACTTCGCCTTTATCATATATACCTCTATAATTATATTCTTTACTCATTATCTAATAATTATATATGCACCTAATAATAAAACTCCTGCACCAATGAAATACAGTTTATTTTGTTCTTTTCTTGATTTTTCAAGAATATCTATTTCAGCTTGAGAAAACTGCGTGTCTAATATATCAGCAGATTCCTCTAACTTTTGAAATTCTATAACGTCAATACACGATTTTTGTGTAAATTGTTTTTGTAGTTCTAATCTTTCAGAACTATATTTTTTTATTAAATCCCCGTAGGCTTTTCCCTTTACATTTTTTTTTGTAAGGTCTGCAATAAGCACATCATAACGAGTAATTTTTTGGTCTAAATCTGCACAAATAGTAAAATTATTTGTCTTATTTATACCTAAATTGTTTATGTTAGTGGCAGAACTTTCGGCATCTCTCCTATTGCGTTCTATTTGTAACATTCTTTCTAAGAAACTTGCCATAACTATTTACGTTTTAAAATAATTAATGTTCCAACTAACATAACTGCCAAGCCAACAAACAAGACAAGCCTATTTTGTTTATTAGTTTCTGCGTTTATTAAATCTTGGGCTTTAGTATTTTTTTTATCTACTATTTTACCCAATTTATCTACTTTGTAGCGATTAAAATAATTATCACAATCACCAAAATTGTAATATGCTCTAACATCGCCAAGCCTTTGAGTATGAGCATCGGCATAGCCTCGCCAATAACTGCTATTTATAGCTTTTTTTTGAAGGTCGCTAACAACAAATTGTAATTCATCTCTGTTTTTTAAGGCTTCAGGACAAGTTTTTGTTGCCACATATTTATTCCTTAAATCTTGATTTGCTTGTGCTTTCCCCTTCAAATAAGTTGTGTAACTCATGTAAAATCATTTTAATAAGTTACAAATACATTTTTTTAGCTTCTAAAAATGCCAAATCTTTATCAAATCCTTTTTCTCTTTTTGCATCAGACATCAATCTGTTAAATCCTGCTGTTGTTACTTCACAAGCACCTACAAGCCAATTACCACACATACTTCCATTATACCTTGAACCGCCTTTATCTAACGCATCATCTGTTAGTTGCCCAAATTTTCCATCTATTTCTCCACTATAATTTCCTAATTCTTTTAAGGCTTGTTGCATTACATGAACATTTTTTCCATACATAGCAATTTGTAATGGGAAACTTTCTCTTGAAGGAATAGCTTGTCCTAATACAGCTTCATTATCGCTTATTTGATTATTTTGCGTTCCTGTATTTTGGCTTTCCTCTTGTATTACTTCGTCTATATTCAAATCAGTTATATTAGCAGATTTTCTGTTTTTCAAAAGGGTATAAGCAAATACTCCAACTACAGATACTACTACTCCGCCTAATACATATAAAAGTGTTTTTGTGTTTTTATTCATAGCTTACTTTTTAAACAAATCTTACTTCAGGTAATTTTGCCATGTTTTCTGTTACATAATACTCATAATCGCTATCACTTAAATCTCCCTTTAGTGCATCATAAAGAGTTTCATTATATTTTGCTCTATAAAAAGATGCTACTTGTGATAAAGCATATTTATCATTGAACATGGTAATTACTGAAGCTATTTTTTCTTCATCTGTTCCTGCCCCATCTATAGCACTAAATAATGCTTCTGCTCTATTTTTTACTTCATTAGGTTGTAAAATAATTATACCCCTATCAAAGTTTTGACTTTCTATTGCGGGGTGCAGAGTACCTTTTAATGCACTTTCATTTTTACTTTTATTAAATCCACCACCTGTTTTTTCTATTACACCAATCAATTCGTTATAAATTTGATTTCTTCTAATAGCTTTATAAGACAGATAGCCAATACTTAAAGCACTTACACTTGCATAAACTATTATTTTTTGTTGCCTCGTCATTCTTAATTATTTTTTTGCGGGGAGTTCAGACATTCCTCTTGTACCTATTGCTGTGCCAATTCTTACAGCTTCTTGTCTTACTGATGGTTTGAAAGCTATCTGTAATAGTAATCCACCAACAGAAACAACAACTACACCTGCCAATACAATTCCAATCCATTTACCTGCTGTAAAAAATCCACCAAAGTAACCTTTAGCAGTAGAAAAGAAATCAGCTACATCACCAATAACTCCACCTGCTATTTGTACTCCGTATTTTTCCATTTCTTCTCTTAAATAGGTAGAGTTTGCATCAGAAGTATATCCATCTTCATTATTCCAAAGCATCGTAAAAATTCTGTTGGCTTTTTTAGTACCTATAAGGTTTTTTAAATCTAAGTACCATGACAACCACTCTTGGTCGGAACTGTTTTTTGTTGGTAAAATTTTTACTGACTGTAAAGACATATTTTATGAGTTTTTACATTTTTCTAATTCTTCTTCTCTCATTTTTGCAAAAGCCTCTTGCGACATTTTCATTGTTTTCATTCTTTCTGCCATAATCATATCAACTGCTTCTTCACAATCAACATCATCAGAATCTGAAGGTTCGACTTGGCTGTTCTCTTTTCCTTTGCAACCGCAACCTTTTTTCTTTTTACCATATTTTTCAAACAACAAGAAAAGGCTTAAACCTGCTAATAAGGTTATAATTGTACTATTTTTCATTTTATCTTGCTTTATAAATTACCATACCTGTTTTGGTCTTAGCTTTCTTGTATGTTTTGCCATTGTACTTAAAACTACTTGCACCACTTTTTCTTGCTTTTTGTAGTGCTTTCATATATGCGTTCATTTTCTTTGCCATGTTTAATTTTTTTAATTCATTACCATTTTATTATTCTCAAAATCCCTTATGAATTTATTTATAATATCATAACGGTTTCTGTTCTGTTGTGATGGACTTTCTTGAAAGACCTCTAAAAAAGCCTGATAACCTTCTATTCTTGGATAGCCCAAGCCTAAATAGATTAAAAGACCATTAAGGTCAGCTTCAACCTCATCGTCCATATTATCATTCAAATAAAAGTGGGAAAATTCGTGTAACAATATAGCCATACGCATAGGTACGGTATATGTGTCAAACGCTTCTTTTGATACTTGTATTCTACCATTTACTTTGGAAATTCGAGCAGGGGTTTTCATTTTTTTCCCTGTTTTTGAACTTACTATATTTGGTAAATACTCTATCAAAAACTCTCCGCTTTGGCTTTGATAAGTTTTATTGTCGTCTAAATACGAGGCATTAAAAGAAAACCTTTGTGCAAAATCTACAAAAGCTGAAACGGTATAATCTTTTATATCGCCAACATCTGTTCTTTTTTGCAACGGAAGTTTTTTGACCTCTGTAACAATAAAGCTACTATCTTCGCCTTTCCTTTTATTTCCAACAGCTTCGTTGTATATGCTTACAATTACCTTGCTTGAAGTTAAGGGCATTCTGACATAAAAAACCTCTTTTCCTTTTACGGTTTTATACCTGTCGGTAAAAACAGTTTTAGGCTGTTCTGCATCAAAAACTTTTATCCTGATTTTGCAGGGTGCAAGTGTTTGTACATATATAGCCAAGGATAGTTCTTCATATCGGGTATTAATCCTTAAATTCATTTTTTGGCTTTGTAAAGTTTATATACAACAGCAAAGGTTAAAATTGAAACACCTGTATAAACTACCCATTTTGGTATTCCAAAGGCAAACCTTGTTGTATCTATTGTGTCCTGTTCGTTAGTTTCTTTAAACGAATCGACAACATCTTCAAGGAGTTTGTTTTTTATTTGTACACCTTTATCTTTCTCTCTTTGAATCCAATCTTTAAAAGATAATGAAGTACCGCTTTCTCTCCATAATTGATTTGCTGACTTTTCCATATTATAATAAGATTGCTACGATTGAGAATCGTCTTTTATGTATCTATTATAGACATAAGATAGACCCCCAATCCCTGCAACAACTAAAAAAAATCCTATTAAAGTTCTTTGTTTCATTTATTATAATAGTTTCTCACCTTCTTGAGAACGCTTCCACGCTTGTCCACCGTAATATACGGTTACATAAAGTACAGCAACTGATACTGCTACTCCTACTAAAGATTTAACATCTAATTTCATAGTTTTAAAATTTAAAGTTTAACATATATTAATAATTCTATTTTTTTGATGAATCTATGGCAAATCCTACTCCTGCCCCTAATCCACCTAAAGCCATGCTTCCCAAGATTGTATAACCCCAACCTTTCCAAAATCCTGACTTTACTTTAAAAGCGTAGCCTAAAGCTACGATGAAGCCCAAAGAACTTCCTATCCTACCACCAATCAAAGTAGCACGATATTTTTTATTTGCATCTACCATCTCTTGCATATATTTTTCTTGCATTTGCAATTCTTCTTGAGATGGTTCTACAGCTAATTTCAATTCACTATTATTACTAATTCCTCGTAATTTTTTATCTAATACAGAAGTATTTAGCAAACTACCTTTTGCAGGTTTAAATCCACTATATCCAAAAGAACTTGGTTTACCCATAGCATTATTGAAATCTTCCATGTAATCTGAATGATGCATATTTATTTTTTAAATAATTTTTTATAAGCAAAGAAACCCGCTACTGCAAGAGCAACGTATAAAAGAATTTTTTTATTTTTTTCTTTCTTTTTTTCATTTTCAAATTCTTGTTTTTGCTTTTCAAAAACTGCTTTTTCTGTGTCAGAACCACCAACAGGTTTTAAATTGCTTAAATCAATGTTTTTGTCGCTTTTTGAAGTAGATTGTTGTAAAAGAGCAATTTCTTTTCTTAAAGCATCAACAGTACCTTGAACTTTAGCACCCTCATATAACATAGCCTCAAATCTTTTTAATTTTACTTTTAACTGTTGTAATTTTGATGGGGCTTTATAATCTTTTGGTAATGCAAAATCAGAACCACCTCTCATAGGGTCTTTTAAGTTATTTCCAAATCTTCTATCAGGATTTATCATAGTTTTATTTTTTTAAGAATTTTTTATAAGCAAAAAAACCTGCTACTGCTACAGCCACATATATTAGAACATTTTTGTTTCTTTTGATTTGTTCCTTCATTTTCTTTTCATCTTGACTTGCCTGTAATTTTATTTTTTCTTCCTCTAATTTATTTTTATAGTCGTGTTGTCCATCATCAACAACAGCAGTTTTTTCTCCAACCTTTGTTTTAAATAATATGCCCTTCTTTCTTTTAGGTTCTCTCATAGTTTTATTTTTTTTCAACAGTTAAAAGGTTCGACACTAAAGCACCGATACCCGCACCTAATAAGGCACTTGTATATTTATTTTTACCTTTATAAAAGGCGAACATAAGACCAAAAGCACCGCCCCAAAAAGCACCATGCACACTTGACTGTGCTTTCACCATAAATGCTTTTCTTTTCTTTTCATCGGTCATTGAAGAAACATCTTCAACTATCTCTTTTGGACTTTTCATATATTATTTTTTAGCTACTGCGTAAATAACTCCACCAACTACAAGTAATCCTAATACACCTAATCCTACATATAGCATAGTGTTGTTAGCACCACCTTGACCACCACCCGCTTGAAGTTGAGCAAGTTTTAATTTTTCGGTTTCTAAAGCTAATTGCCCTGCCATAATTGTATCTTGGTTTTGCTGTGCTTGTTGATTAGCTTGAGCCTCTAACAACTTATTTTGTTGTTTTCCTGCTGATTCTGTTGCGTAAATAGTAGTTCCAAGACCTATTAAACTGTTTAAGTTAAACCCTGAAAAAAAGCCCCCCGTTGAAGCAGGAGTTGTTGCAGGGGTTGTTGCACCTGTAGTACCTGCTACATTGCTGTACATTCCGTGAGCATTATAAAAACCGCTAACATTGTTAAATTGGTTAATTTGAGAAACCTCTTTTACATTAGCATCAACTAATCTTAAAAATTCTTGGTAGAAACTTGGGTTTGATAAAGTTTGTATAGTTGCTTTATTCAAACTTTGATAAGAAATGTTATCAGGTAAATTGCCATATTTAGCTAAAAGGTTTGAAAGACCTTGAATATCAGCTACTGACAAAAATCCTACAGCATTTCCTAATTGACGTAATTGGTCTTGTGTTGCCATATTATTTCTTTTTAGATACAAAATAAATAACCCCACCAACAACTGCTAATCCTAAAACTCCAAGAAAAATATAAAGTCCTGTGTTTGATTTTTTATCAGCAGGTGGTCTGTTTGGTGAAAAATTATCGTTATTAATTTGCGTGTTAGCTACTGTCTTTATTTGTTCTGTTTCTTGTCTTGCTATTGAATCATTTTTATCAGCTAAGTAAATTTCTGTAGCTTGATTGATTATATCTTTAAGAGTTATTCCTTCAAAAAATCCGCCTTTTTTCTTTTCTTCTTCATTTTCCCCATCTGCATTTACTGAAGGGCTTGTTCCTGAAGGCGACCATATATTAGTATTTGATTCATCTCCTGACATATTATAAGCATCAGGAACTCCATCTCCCACAACACTTGCAAAAGATGATTTCTCTAAACTCATGTTATTGTACATTCCCCCTGCGTTATTATACATGAAGTTTACACTATCTTTAGATTTTACATAGTTTGAAAAATCTTGAGCCAATCCTTTAGATGCGACAAGTGATTCTACAAAAACATCTGCAAGTTGGTTTTTACTTTTTATGTTAGCTGTTGATACACCGTTTCTTTGAAGCAAATTTCTTATTCCCTGCTCATCTTTTGAAATGGCAATACCAATAGCTTGTCCTAATTTGTTAAATCGAGCCATTTTTTTATTTTTTTGAAATGATTGCGAATGATAAAGCCAAAATACCTGCGAGGAAAACTAACGAAAAGTTATTGTCAGTTTTTTTAGCTTCGCTTTGCTCTTTACCACTTGCGTTTAAAAATTTTTCTATAATTTGTGAATCTCTACAAGTTTTACACTCCCCTTCAGAAGTACCGTAAAGTTCTAAAATCACATCTTTATCAGGGTGTGATTCTAATATCATTTTTAATGCGGGTTCTCCCTCTTTTGCCACAAGCGACTTGAGGTTTCCACCCATATCGTTTTTATCTACGACTTTATATCCAAAGCTGTTTATAATACCCTGTGCTTTTATTGGTGATGCACCTGCAACATAATTATATACGTCCATAGTTTTTAAATTTTAAAAAGGGGCAAGTTGAATAAATCAATCCGCCCCTTGTTAATTATCCAATACTATTGTTAAGCATTAACTATCTAATTATGTTAATTTGATAGTTTGTGCTTTTACAATGCCTGGGTTTCCGTACTGACGAGAAACATTTTGTCCTGCAAGACCTCTTGCAAGGTTAATGTTGTCAGATGGGTAGAAGTACAATTTAACAGTAGCGTTAGCTAAAATCTGACGAATGATAAGTTTTGTGAAACCATCAATTCGGTAAGCATATTTCATAGCTAATACTGTAGATTGTTGCTGATACGGGTCGATTGTTGGCACAAGTGTTTTTTGTGCTTCGTTACCGTTAGCATCTCTCGTATTAACAGAAATAGTTTCCAAAATCTGATTAGCTGTAGCTGACTGTACATAAGTAAGTCCTACACTATACGGATTGTTCATAAATTGGTACAACATTTCACGGTATGTAATACCTGAAATTCCACTTGAAATAGTGATTGAACCAATTACAAGGTCGCCACCTGAAGTGAAACCTGAATTGTTAAGATACTCGTAAGAACCAAGCACCTTAAAGTTTGATACAGCACTTCCTGATGTAGAAGTAACAGTAACAATATATGGTTGAGAAGTTGGTGCTGAACCACCGCCTACTCCATTAGCACTGAAAAAATCTTCGCCTGTGAAAGACAAATCATCATCAATGAAACCATCTGCATTAGAGAAAGATTCGTTTGCCATTCTCTGTGCATTTGCTAAATATCTGCGTACATTTGACATGATAAATAATTTAAAATAAGGTTAATAAATAATTTTTAAAATTTCGTTTGACTATTCGTCAGAACTTGGTGCAGACAATTTTGCCTTATCGAGCATAGGTTTTACTGCATTATATACAGCAACTCCTACAACGACAGTTAAAACGGACTTACCAAACTCCATAAGCACTTTGGTATTCATTACAGAATGATATAAAAGTTAATAAATAAATAAGCATAAATAGTTACAGAACTATCTACGCTTCAAATATATTGTCTTTTATAATAATTTTTATTTTAATAAATAAAATTATCTGCAAATAAAAAGGATAATTGCATTTATTTACTAAAATTCTTGTAAATCTTGGATTTAATCTCTTTGATGGCTGATTCGGGTGTATATTTCTTTTTCCCGTCCATGCCAACTTGATTTAAAAGTGGAGTAACAATTTTTTTGTAATACTTGGAAATGTATTCTTCAATAGCAAAATCCAAATCTTTTTTTGATACGTTTCCTAATATCTTTTCACTATCAACATCAACATATAGAAAATATCTTTCATCACCATTGTAGTATTTGTGGTTTACTAAAATCTCTGCTATTTTAAGATATTCAAATTTATCTTCAAATTTATGTTTGTGTCTATCTACAGAATCGGTGTTTTTATGAAACCTTAACCAATTTAGGTTTTGCCAAATTTTTGTTGTAACCCTTCCTATGGATTGAAAATGAAGAATAATATCTGTATCAGAGTGTCTGTTTGTGCATATAGCACCCACAACGTCATTTGGTAGTTGGTCTGAAATATATCTATTAATATCTTCTATTAAAAGTAATCCACCCCTATAATGTCTTAAAATTTCAAATAAAGTTTCTTGAATTTCTCTTATTGTCATCTTTTGACCATCTTCCATAAATGGTCGTATTCTTCTTGCCTCTACCGTAGGGTGGACAGAAAACTTCATTACATCTTTTACTCGTAATGCTTTTATATGTTCAAATTCATCATTTACATCAAGTATTAATGCTCGTCTTGGTTTTACACCTTTGCTCGGATTACCTTGAACATAGCTTTGTATTACTTTATCAGTAGTGTAAGTTTTTCCTACACCTTTTTTCCCTACAGCTACTCCTAATTTTGGCTCTCTCATATTGTATGATATTTTATAGTGTATTTTTCATCTATACAAACAAATGTTTGATTATCTAAAGTTATGTAAGTATAAGTAACACACGGAGTTGTTAAACTGATTCCCCTAATAAAAAGGTTAGTTAGTGTATTTGTTTCATTGGTAAACATAATGCCTATTTTTTCTTTTTAGGTCTGCCCCTTTTTCTTTTAGGCTTAGAATCTAAATCTTCTTGTGAAGCAATCTTGTCTATCTCCTTCAGAATAGCAGGGTCGCCAAAAGAAGGCATATTTTCAGGGACTTCTTGCTCTGAATTAAAGTTTGAGTTCGACTGTTTCTTTGGTGCAACTATGTCAGGCTGTACTTCAAATACTTCTTCAGGTTCTTCAAATTCACTTTCACTTTCTGATACATCTGTTGATGATTGATTAGAAGGTGGTGGTGGGGGTGGACTTGCAGGAGAACGCATCAAGTCAGTTTGCTCTCTTAATTGTTTTAAAATTCCATCTGCTGATTTTTTAAGACCAAATGCAGTAATCCCTGCTGTAGCAAAGTCAGTACCAAAATAGTAAAGTAATAACTGTTCATCAGTCATTCCTACACCTCTTTTTTTGAAAACTCTAATTAGAGGTGGCTTTACTTTTTCCTTAAAATCTTCAGGAGTGTCAAATGCTTCTTTACTTGTATCATTAAACTCTTTTACAAATTCTCTAATAGATGCAGTATTTCCATATTCATCTATAGGTAGTTGTAAATTTGGATTAATGTTTCCTTCAGCAAATTCTCTTTCTAATTTATTCTCGCTAATAGTTGAAAGGCTACCCATACCTTTTTTCAAACGAGCATATCCGTCTACTACAACGTCTGCAATCATTTCTGCACCCATTTGTTTTTCCTTATTACCTAACTCATTGTAACTCGGATTAAATGGTTTGGGTTCTTCTTCTTCTTCAAAATCTGAAAAACTTGGTGCTTCAAAAGTAGGTTCTTCTAATTCACCTTCAATTTGTGAAGCATCTATATTTGGTTTTGTATAATCTCTTTCTTTGACAGGCTCGTCAAAAGGAGAAAAATCAGGGTTTGCATCAAAAGAGCCGACTTCTTCAAACTCTACTTCTTCTGCTTCGTCATTAGTTTTCTTGCTTGTACTCATTTAAAATATATTTAATTAATTGTTTTTTAGATTCTATAAATTTTTTGATAATCTTCTTATCAAATATGTGTTTATGGTCTAAATTGCTGATTATGTTTTTGTGTCTACTTATTATGCTTCTTGGCTTTCCTGTAAGCAACATTACCTCTTTCACACTATATCCACAAGTATCTAATAACAATTTAAACAGCGAACCACTTGCATAAACCCTCACTCCATCTCTATCAAACTTGTCTAAGATTGAATCCTTGGTAGTTTTAAAAACTCTGCAAATAATTTCAAAAACCTTATCGTTTAATGCCGAGTTTTCGCTGTATTCAAAATTAAGCATTTTAGTTCGATTTGTTTGAAAAAAAAGTGAAATAAAATTTATACCATATTCTGAAAAAGCAAGACCCAATTCATGTGTTAAAATTTCTTCTTGTGATGATTGATTTTCAAGATAGCCTGAAGAATCGTTTAAAATTTTCAAATTATGCAATAAAGCATTTGTTCCATAATCTCTTGTGAAATATGAAAATTCTATAAATAAATCTTCGTGCTTGGATTTATTGCTGTTCGGGAGTAGTGTCATTTTCTTGAAGTTTAAGTTTCTTTACTATGATTTTTCCATCATCTCCCCATATTTTTTGAATACTGCTATAAGTGTGTATATATGAATCTTCTTGACAAAGAGCATCTTTAAATGCTTTTAAAAGATTGTCTAAATCAGGTCTTAACCTATGTGGTTTTCCTCTTAATTCATTTTTTTTCTTTTTTGAGTAAGATTTGGGAAAGGGCATTATAAATGTTAAAGATAAATCTTCATCTACACAATAATTAAATTCGTTTGCATAGTGCTTCATGCTATCTTTATAAATATGATATTTGACAACAACAGGTCTTTTTTTCCACCTATCTCTTTGTGTCATTCTCGGTTTTGGAAAAGGACAAACAGGAAAAGTTATGTTTTCAAATTCCATATTTTTCAACAAATTCAGGTTGTTTTAAAATCTTTTGTGCAACAAGAAACGCAAAATCATTATCGGTTTGATAATGGACACCCATATAGCATCTGCTATACGCAATATCTTCTATCATTTTTTTTGTTTTTTGATAGTTTTCAGGCAGAAGATTTCCTAAAATTGTTAAAATTACATAAGCCTGTGTAGTGTGTCCGCTTGGATAAGACGGTGAATGTCCCGATTTTGTGTTTATTGGAAAAAGTTTTAGTTTGTAATAATTTGCAAGTTGATAAGGTCTTGGTCTTTGGTAAAAGTATTTTAATTTTACTATTAAACCTGTTATATCATTATCAATATCGTCTATAAGTTGTTTTATGTCTACTTTGTCAGTTCTGAAAGTATTTATGATTGCTTGAAATAGGTTTCTATCGTAGAAAATATATCTTTTTCTAATTTTTTCATTATCTACAATGTCCATATCTTCTAAGTAATCTACAAGTTCATTAAGTTCTTGTTTTGTAGTATCACTTTCATTTTCAGGAAATGGAAATTTTGTTAGTTCCTCGAATAAAGAATCCACAAGACAGGTTTTGGATAAAGCCTTCTTGTGAGATGCATTAGGATTTCCGTATGTTATATTATTTAGTGATAATTTCATACTTGTTGCCCATTAATTTTTTAAGATTAGATTTTACTTCACGCACTTCTCTTTTCAGTTCATCATTATCATCGTCCATTAATTTGTTTAATGCCTGTCTATGATAATAAATACTATAAGCTGAAGCAGAAAGCAATAATGCAAAAGTCAAATAATATACAAGTGAGTATTCCCCACCTGCTTTTAGTTCACCACCTTCTTCAAAATTAGATGGCGAAGGGCTTGTACTGTCTACTGCCCCTGCTGTATCTTGAGAGGCTACTGCTTCTGCCCCTTTAGTTTCTGCTTGTTGATTTGTTGCGTTATTTTCCATTTCTATTTATATTTACAAGGATTATTCCCAAGGCTAAAAGACCTGCACCTACGCTAATAATTCCTATAAGTTTATTTTTCTCTAATTTCTTTTTGCTTTTAGGTTTTTTGTTAGTAATAAATACCGTGTCCAATTCTTCTATACTTTCCTCAAGAATTACCTGTGAATTTTGTAATTCTTCAGGGCTGAAGGTTTTACTCTTATAACCCATATAAGAAATTGTTATAGGAGATGATAATTCTTGGTCAAAATTTACATTAAAATCGCCATCGAAATCAGATATTCCACCTTGTTTCCCATTTGGAGTATTTGCATATACGTTTGCCCCCATCAATGGCTCACCTAAAGTATTTTGTATATTACCCGAAATTGAAATCATGATTTATTTATTTTCTTTAAAGTGTGGTAATTTACCAATGCACCTAAACTAAAACTAATTATACCTACTGCTGTAAAAACAAGTAATAGGTTTTTATGTATTTTTTCTTTTTTCGATTCTTCTCCTGATTCTCTATATACCATTACAAAAGTTTTTTTACTTGTGATACTATAAATCCGTTAGCCAAAGAAAAAGCACCAACCAACATTAAATTTTTTACTGTTGTATCAAATTCAGGAAAATAAAAAGTAAACTTTTCTTTGCCTTCATTTTTAGCTATTAAATAATGTCCGTATGCTTCTCCCGTAAATAATACGAAAGTTGATAAAGCTACAATCTGACTATCTTTCATAAACAGACGAATGATGGTTTAAAATTTTCATTTGACCGTTTCTTGGAATACAAACAAAACTAAATCTTGCTTCAATACTTTCTCCATTTATTGTAAAAGTGTAAATACCACTTGATACACATAAATTTCCTATTTTTTGACAAGTTTGCTCGTTTATAACACAAGTCATACTTTCATTATTCAAAAAATCTTCAAAGTATTTTAAAATTTGTTTCTTGCCAATTTCATATGGCTTACTGTAAGTGCCTACTAAGACAGCATTTTCACAATAAAAATCCGCCATTAATTTTGGATTCATCAAGCTAATAGCTTTTGACCACTTGTGAATTAGTGGTGGAACTGTATTTGATAGATTTACCATAATAATTTATCTGCGTAGTAACCTGCACTACCTTTAACATTCCTGTCTTTTTTGTGTCTTATTTTGTAAAGTTTCCTTCTTTTATTAGCATATCCTTTTTCATATATACCTCTTTTTTCAAGTTTTGAGTAAGTGGGAAAATCCTTATATCCTATAGCACCTACAGAAGCAACTTTTTTGCCTTTTTTAAAGACATCTATTTTTTTACCTTTCGTTTTGGAAGGCTTTACTTCAACACCAAGTTTTTTAGCTTGTTGTTTTGTATAATCTGTAATTCTGTAACCCATTATAATAAATCATTATCTTGTACATAAGATTTTTTAATTGCTCTTTTTGGAACAACTCCTTTAGCGGATTCAGAACGACTTTTCTTTCTCATAAAAGCATACAGCCTTGAAAGACCCCATGCATTCCTACTATTTGGTTTACCACCCCTTATCGTGGGTCTGTAAGATGTAGAATATGCACCCATTCCCCTTCTAACAACAGCTTTTGCAGTTGGTAGGGAAATTTTTTTATTTGGATTTTTAGCATTGTATTCTTTTAGTTTTGATTTTATAGAGTTTAAAGTTGAATCAGAAAACTTGATAGAACGAGCAGAGGTTCGACTTTTAGCACTACCTTTGACATTGGTTTTTGAACCTTTTATTCTGTCTTTACGGGGTGCAGGAGTTTGAGCCTTACTCTTTCTACCGCTTCTTTTCATTTATTATCTATTTCTAAAATAATTAACTGCACCAAGTGTAGCTACTAAAACCAACCCACCAAATAAAATGCTTGTTATTCCTGAACTTTTGTCAGAATCGTCATCTTTTTTAGGTGGCTTTGCAAGATTGTCAATATCAGTAGGGTTATCATTTGATTCAGCTTTTTGCTTTTCCTTTTCCTCTTTTGCCTTTGCTTCCGCATCAGCTTTTGCCTTTTCTTCCCTTTCTTTTTTAAGCCTTAGTTTTTCTTCTTTGGCTTTTTGCTTTGCCTTCAAATCATCTAATTCATCTTGTAGAAAATCAATAGTTGCTTTTCTAAAATTATTTAGATAATCTGTAGCACTATCTAATTCAGAGCCATAGTTTTCTTTTTCTTTTTCATCAGCCCCTTGATATGCTTTTTCTAAATTAGCTACTTGTTTTTTTAAATTGTGATAAGTAGTAATTCTTTTTTTTCCTTGAGTTGAAAGATTTTCTCTACCAATCTCTCCCTCTAATGTTAAAATTGTGTCCATAAAGTAAAAAGTATAAAAATTATAAGTGAATTACAAATATATATATTATTTTATTTAATAATTATTTTTTTTAAAATTATCTTCTTTTATTTTTTTGATTCAAATGATACATATAATTATTTAACATATCCATTGAGATTTCGCCTTGGTTAGGTCTAAATCCTGCTGAATCATCTTTAAAATACATTCTATATAAATCTTCCTTTTTCTTTAAACTCTTTTTTTCTTGTTCTGAAAGTTCGGCTGTTTGAATTTCTACTTTTTGTAAATCAATATCTTGATTTTTTTTTGTAAAAAATTTATAAAATAAAAAGCCTAATGTTATAACAGAGCCACCAATTAAAATTTTTTTCATTATAAGTTAATTTTAACTTGTTTGTTTTTAGGAAACCACTTATTGATTTGTTTTTTTCTTTTATTCTTGTGATTACTAAAGTCATTACTAAATTTATAAACGTAAGCATCTAAAATATCTTCTGCATTCCAATTATATTTTTCAGCATGATTTCTAAATCCTGAATTTCCATAAGAGTTACTAACTCCTACAGCTATAGCAAATTCTCTGTCAGTTTTCCAACCATTTCTCTTTGCATCATTTACTGCTTCTTGTCTTGAATCTTTGAATAATTTATCTTGAACTTTATTGTGTTTTGGATTGTTTACCCATCTTTTAAATCCATCTATCCACCATTGATTATCAGATGCACCACTTGTTCTTGATGCATAATTATCTATCATATCTTTTTCAGAACGTCCAAAATACTTTTCTGTGTCCATGGCTTTATAAACTTTTTTAAGTCCGCCTGAAGCAAAATGGGCAATGCCTATAGTTCCACTATCTAAATGCAAAACATCAGTATATCTTTTTCCTGTACAACCTCTACTCCATATATTATCACAAGGTGTGTTAAATCCGTTTTCTACAGAAATTACTCCATACAATACTTTTTTCCAAAAATTATCTTTAGTGGTTACACCTTCAATAGAATCGTTTTTTTTCTTTAATGAAGTAAAAATAAAAATACCACCAAGAGCAATAATAAAACCGCTTAAATAATAAAGTGTTTCTTTTTTCATAACTCTAATTTTCTTTTATCCATTTTTTACCGTCCCAAACCCAACATTGTTCAGTACCACAGCTTTTGTAATAATTTTTATTTGGGTCATAAGCTGTTCCTAATTCAGGTTTTCCAAATCTTTTAGCAATCATTATTGATGCTTGTGGTGTTAGCATAGGGGGTGCTAATCCTTTAATTGCAACTTGTTTTAATTTATTCATGCTTTCATCAAAACTTTTATAAAACTTTAATCTTTCTTCGGCAGTACAATCTAAATAAGGGTCATAATACGGAGTATTATATTTAAATTCCTTATCTGCGAATGAATCTCCAAAAAGACCTGCCAAAGGATTATTTTTATTGTATTGTTCTTTCCTTCTTTCTCGGTCAGCTATATATTCAGGGTCTGTATATTTATTATAGGGACATTCAAAATCAGTTTTTGGCAAAACCGCTTCGACTGTTTCATTTTCCTTTTGTTTTTTTCTAAAACTTAAAATAAAAATTAATCCGCCTAAAACAGCAAGACCACCAAATATGTAGTTTTTTTTAATCATAACTTGGAAGGATTGGAGTTCCTGCTTTATAATTTTCAAGCAATGCATCTAATTGTTCTTGACTGAAACCAAAACTCGGAATTTGACCTTCATTTAAAGCTAAGTTTTCAATAGCTGTAGTATCAATTTGATATGGTTTAAACTTACTTAGCTGTTTATATATATCTGTTTCCTTAAATTTTTCAACTACTTCAGGAGTAAACCCTTTTTCTATATCAATTCTCGATAAATGATGTGTGTTGTTTTCAGCGTTGCTTTGCACAACTTTTAAATGTTCATATATTTTTTCTCGAGATTCTAAATCCCACTCATGCTCATAAGGTACATATTCAAGTTCTGCTTTTTTTAATTCAATATCTTTAGCCATCAATTTCTTTATAATAAAGTAACCGCCAATTATAAAAGCACCGCCAAGTAAAATCTTTCTCATTATTTATTCATTTTCATTTCTTTTTTTACTCTTTGAATAGCATCTTGCCATGCCTCTCCTTTTTTCTGCTTTCTTTTTACAACAGCAAAAAAGCTATTTGGCTTCTTTTTTCTTGAACCTTTATCCATTGTTTTTACACGAGCATACTTTCTTTTACCACCTTTTTTCTCCATTGCTTCGGATTCATTTCTGCGGTCTTTATAGTTTTGCTCTTTTGTAGAACGCTTCCCTTTAGTGTTTCCTAAACTCTCATCAAGTTTATCATTGTACCCTTGTGTTTTACCACCTTTAGCCATTTGAGAAAGGTCGAAATTCATAGCCCAATTATCAAATTCTCTTACGTTGTTTGAATATCCGTATTTATCTTCAAGTTTTCTAACTTCGGCTTGACCAAAATTTTCGTATAATCCTTTTCGTTTGGCTTTAGCAATTAATTGTTTTTTGAATTTGTTAATATCAGCAACTTCCCCACCTTTAGCAAATTCATCTTCTTGTTGAAATCTTACATATACTACTCCATCATCATCTTCATCAAAATCTGCTATTTCGTAACCACTTGGTGCAACAATTTCATTCTCATCTATTCCTTTATCAAATTTTTCTGTCTTTATATCATTACCATAATAATCTTCATAAATAGCATATTTTACCTCTCCACCTTTAGCGAAGTAATTATTAGGGTCTATTCTGCCCTTTTCGACTAATTCATCAAAATACATTTCATCAAATCTTTCAAAGTTATCATCGGTATCTTTTATTTTACCGCTTTTAACTCGTCTGTCATACTCTGCATTTCTAACTTTTTGATATTCAGGTGCAGAGGTAATCATACCACCTTTAGCCATTTTTTTTGCTTGTTGCATTCTATATACTGCACCCGCTACTTTATCGCCAACTTCTTTTGCTTCGGCAGGACTATATGTTTTACCATATTGATTTTGGAATTTTTTAGGAACTTTTTTGCCAACGTATCGTTTAGCAACTTTTTTTGACAACCCTTCAAATCCTATTTTACCACCTTTTTCAAAAATTGAAAATCTTGGGTCATAAGCACCATAACCATATTTTTCATAGAACATTCTTTTTGCTTCTTTTCTTTTCATTCCATCTGTAAAAAATCTATCCTTATCCAATTTTGGCATTTTTTCTTTTATAAATTTTTCCATTTGTGAAATGACTTTTGGGTCTGTTGGGTTTCCTAAATCATCAACTTTACCACCTTTAGCATAAAATGGATTATTAATCATTTTAGGATATTTGTTTTTCGGATAATCTTTTCTCAATCTTTCATAGCTTGATACTGCTTCAAATAATTGTTTTTTAGTTCCATTATCGCCTTTTTCTCCTAACTTTCTTAAACCACTTGTATATTGCATACCATCACTATCTAATCTAACTTCAAATGCATCAGAATTGTATTTATTATAAATACCAATAATAGTTCCGTATCTTTTATTATTAGTATCATAAACCAATTCCCCTAATTTAAAATCATCACTTGTTCTTTTTGAGAAATCTACTTTCCCACCTTTAGCCATATAATTTATATTAACGAGTTCTATATTTGAAATTGCTAAATCACCTTTAGCAAAACCCCATTTTCCATTACCTCTTTCATAAGCATAATACTTTACTCCTTTGGGATTTTTTACATTGTTAAATGTAATTTTATCTATAGTTCCTTTTCTAATTTTATTTCTACTTCTTACTTTTAGCTTTACTGTATTGTTTTTAGATATTGAACTTGCAAATTTTATTGTGATTTCATCTCCTTTTTTTAATTCACTAATTTTTGAATCAAGCATACCACCTTTAGCCATTTTGATTTTAGCATCTTCAGTTTCAACTTTTGTAACATCTCCACTTGATTTTACCATGCTCATAGTAAATCCATCAATTTCTCCACCTTTAGCAAAATCTTCATCTTCTTCACTCATTTCCATTGGGTCGAAATAAAAAATATCTTCAAATTCATCATATTCGTCTGAATATCCTTGAAGTATAATTGTAGTAGTTCCACCACCTTTTTCATCATCTACTAAATCATTATAATATCTATAAGCATCAGAATAAAAATCAAACATTTTTACTTCCGTTTTACCACTATAAGGAATATATAAAACTTTAAATTTAGCATATCCTTGTGCTACTCCACCTTTAGCGTATTTATACATAACTACCTCTCCGCTTGTGTACCCTTCTTCTACTAATCTTGCAATTTCGTTTTCAGTTGCTTCATCTATATCTCCTTCAATGTCAGTTATCTCTAAACTCCAAGTTGGCTCAAAACCACTTGTATATCCTTCTCGTATTAATCTTGCAACCTCTTGATTTCTTATTTCTTCATCATTTTCATCTTCTTGAATTTCTACATACCAAGAACCATATTGCATTTCATCTTCAATCTCCCCGCCTTTAGCATACTCCATTTCGGCTGATTCGATTTCATCTTTTGTAGATGGTGCTATTTTATAATTTTTATGTTTTTTAGGATTATATGCTTCTAAATCAGATATTTTTACCATACCATCGGCATCTGTTCTTGCATCTCCATTCTTTTCATAATAATCTCTTACTATACCAATGGTTTTATATTTTTTATTCGCTACAACAGAGCCAACACCAATCTTACCACCTTTAGCATAAACATCATCAAAACCATAAGTGCTTGTTAAATCAGCCATAGCTTCATTAGGATTTACTACAGTTTGTGCTGTAACTCCACCTGTCTGAAATACTGCATCGGCATTAGCAGTTCCCAAGGGCATAATATCTCCGTTATCTCTTAGGACTGTTGAGCCACCAACAATAACTCCCCCATCTTCATATATTCCACCATCTTCATATCTTTCCCTTAAGTTTCTATTAATATCTTCAACAGCTTTATCTAATGGGTCAGTTACTTTTTTTACTTTATCAGGATATTTAGCACCTAAGTAAGCACCTGTTCCACCCGCTAAAACATATCCACCAAGACCCATTTCTTTTTTAGATTTAAGCGTAACTAACTCGTTTTCTATAGATAAAATATCATAAGGACTTCTGCCAAACCTGTCGCTTTTCAAAATAAATTCTAAAAATTTAATTCTTTCATCGATTGTTTCACCACCTTTAGCCATTTTGTCCATTGTACCCACGGATTGATATGCTCTACGACCCATAGCTTTTTCCATTCCTTTGGATTCATCTCTACGGTCTTTGTAAGATTGCATCATCATAGGTTCGACACCATCACGCATACCTAAACTTTCATCTAATCGGTCATTGTAACCTTGCATCATACCACCTTCAGCAAATTTTGAAGATTTATAGTATTCTTCATTAGGGATTAGATGAACTTCCATAAACATTTTACCACCTTTTTTAATGATTTTACTATCTATGTATGTTAAGCCACTTTCTTTTTGTGCCTTTTCTATCGCTTTTTTATCCTCTTTATTTTTAAGTTGTTTTTCATCAAATCTACCTACCAAAATTCTACCACCTTTAGCCATTTTATCCATAGTTCCTACGGATTTATATGCTCTACGACCCATCGCTTTCTCCATACCTTTGGATTCATCTCTACGGTCTTTGTAAGATTGCATCATCATAGGTTCGACACCATCACGCATACCTAAACTTTCATCTAATCGGTCATTGTAACCTTGCATCATTCCACCTTTTTCCATACAGGTTTTACAGCCACAATCTGAACCATGCATTTTACCACCATGTTTCATTTGTTCTTCATAAATGTCAATATCTTTTTCTTTTCTCATTTCATGAATTGCCCCACCGTGCTTAAATACAGCATCAGAGTTTGCAATACCTAAATCCATTATATCGGCATTGTTTCTTAAAACTGTTGAACCACCTACAACAACCCCACCATCTTCTAAAAATGGTTTATTTGCAGGATATTTTGGTGCATATCTATCAGAACGATTTTCTCTGCTTTCCCAATAAGGTCTACCAACTTTATTTTTGAAAGTACCATATTGATTAGTAGTTTCGCCTTTAGTAGTCGATTTTCTTTTTCCTCTTGGTTTAGCTTTTCTTACAGAATCTCTTTGTAAGTCAGATTTTTGAAATCCTTTTAGAACACTATCTTCGGCAATTAGTTTCTTTAATTTATCCATTTCGGATTCAACAGCAGATTTAGATTTTTTGGTTTCTTTACCCATTTCTGCTTTGGCTCTTTTGAGTGCATCTTGCCATTTTTCTCCGTCCTTTCTAATTCTTTTAGCCACAGTCATTACAGTTTCTTTTTTAGGAGAACCTGTAGATTTAGCTTTTGCTTTTGACTTTGCTTTAGGCTTGGCTTTAGCTTTTGGCTTTGACTTTTTTACAGCATCAGGATATTTAGCTATCAGCTTATCCAAAGCACCTTCTACTTTAGATGCTTTTACAACTTCTTTGTTTTCAAAGTTGTCTGTTTTTTTCTTCATAACATCGAGAAGTTTTAGAACCCCTTTGTCCAATTTACTTCTATCTAAACTTTCGTATTTTGCTTTTGCACTCATGTTTTTAAATTTAATTTTTTTATATCTAATTATTCCCCAAGTTGTTCTTCCATTAATGATTCAAAATCTAATTCTTCTTCCATCATTTTTTCAAAATCAAGAATTTCAGGTTCGACTTGAGCCATTGCTTTTTCTTGACTATAAATTTTGTTGTTTACTACATTGATAAGCCTCACAAACGATTCATAAAATTCAGGCTTTCTATCTGCTAACATTTCTAATTTTTCATCTTGTCGTGTTAATAAAAAGTCCTTTAGAAAATCCTTAGTTTGGCTTTTTTCTTCAAAATCAAAATATCTATCATTTATATTTTGAATAATTTTTGAATAGGCTTCCTGATTATAGTTTTTAAGTAATTTGATTTTTTCACCCCAAGAGTTTTCATCTTCAGAATTAGTGAAAGGCAATGCAAAATCATCTTTGTATTGCCCCCCTTTTAGCTTGTCGTTCATTATATTTAGTATCTCATCATCTGAATACTTTGAATACAATAAATTCTTATAATCCTCAAACATTTTGTCCATATTAAATAAAACAGGAGTTTTTATGTTGAGTTGAGCATAGGTGTTTAAGACCCGTCCTATAACCGTATATTTTTTAAAATTATAAAAAACAATATCGCCTAAATCTAATTCATTTGACCGTGTACCCCATACAATAGAAGAATTATCTTCCAATCTAATTATATCCTCTTGTGATAATACAGACAATTCACACTCCCTCATAATCGAATCTATATTATTATATGTTTCATAAAAATAACTCCCATATTCATCATTAAGAGGTGGGGTTCTTAGAACTAAATACTTCTTATCTATAAAATCAACTAAACCGACAACAATTTGAGGTCTAATTTCATTAATAATATATGCTAATCCATCTAATCCTATCATTTTATTGTTTTGTTTATAATTTCAAATAATTTTTCCCTACTCTTTTCAGTATCTTCATATCCATCTTGAGTATCTAATATATATTGATTTTCTTTATCTAATATATTGTCAGCTTGTTCTATTTTTTCAGAATCTGTCAATTCTAAATCACTATCGTTATATTCTCTTGTTGTTTTATATACGTTTGCAATAGCTTCTCTTAAATATCTTTTTGTTTCACTTGCACTCATTCCTTCTTCATTCTGTCTTACTCGAATATCTTTAATTACTTTAGCAGGGTTAATTGAAAACTCCAAACATATATAATCTACAAATTTTATATAAGTTTCTTTAATTTGTTTTCTTACTTCTTCACTATCAATTTTATCGTCTGAATCTGCATCAAGAGGAACAAATAGTATTAGTCGTTTATTTACAAGCTGTGAAGGAAATTTTCCGTCTTGTATATTATACAATGTAAAATTTCTCAATCTTGGCAATATATAATCATTTATATCTTCTGTGTCCAAAGTACCTGTACCTTCAAATACAGGTTTTTCTTCTCCAAATTTATCATATATCATACCTTTAGCTGAAATAGAAAGCCAATATCTATAAAACCTTGTGTCTGCACACAAAATAGCTAATTGGTTTGTAGATACTGATTCACCATAATTTTTTATAAGCAAAGCGATAGAGAAAATATCTCTGCTATTTCCCGTACTCCACAAACCAAAAATTCTTACTTTAACTCCTGCGTTTTCAAGAGTTCTTGCTAAAAGTAAGTTTGGTACGCTTCTAATAGACATTGATTCAGGGTTTTGAGAAGCTACTCCACCCATCGCTATATATAAATCTACATACGGAGTTGTTCCCCCACCTAATTTTTCTCTATATGCATAAACTTTTGGATTAGTAGAGGTATATCTCAATCTAAATCCTTTACATTCATTGACTATTTCATTTCCTCTATAAGGCAAAAATAGTTTAAGTTTATTATTTTGTTTTATATCCAATTCAGGACAATTATCAACCATTTTGGTTGTACCCTCTTGCCTTCTTTGAACATATATCTTTTCTGTTCTTTTTAAGTAATAAAATAAATTTTCACCACCTTTAGTTTCTTTATTGACCACTTTAGGGTTTATTATTTTATTGTCTACCGTAGAAAAAAACTCTACAGGTCTTATTAAACCTTTTGATGCTTGACCAAAGTCAAAAATACCCATGGGTTTAGAAGAAAATTTTATTCTGCTTGGAAGTATGTTTCCGCCCAAATCCACTTCAGATAAAACAGTATCATAAGCATCTTCAAGTTGTTTTAAAAGTCGAGTGCTTATAAATTTTGAAAGACCATCTTCAAGGTCAAATTGTTTTTCTACAGAATCCTTACTTCTAATTTTTCTTCCTGAAAAGTTAGTATCTTCCCATTGTTTTGAATTATCAGCTTGAATTTTTCTTAGAGTTGTCCATCTGTCTAAACCTCTATCTTCAACAGTTTTCATACCCGCCATTATATCTTTAACGGGGTCAAAAGAATAGTATATGTAATTGGTTCTATTCATTAAGTAATTTTACCTTGGTTGTTTTTTTGGAAGGCAGAAATTAACATTTCAGATTCTTCAATATCTTTTTCAGTATCTAACTTATCTAATGGCATTTTGTTTTTCTCATCTACCAAAGTAAAAAACTCATCTACATCAATATCAGATTTGATTGCATTTTGTTGAGTGCTTGTAAACAAACTCAAGAAAGTTGTGATAGCTACCTGAAGTGTTTTTGCATTAGGTATTTTTTTACTTCCCATTCTTTCATTTAATCTATAAGCAATGTATGTATCTCTGCATGATACTGATAGCCTTTGGGAAACAAAAGCCCTTCCTTGAAATTCGTATTTTTCAATAACTTCTCTAAGCCTAAACAAGAAATTAAATATAAATGTAAAGTTACACAGCTTGTCATCTACCATGATATTCTGCAAAATATTATTTAATTCGTATTCAGGGTCAATAATTAATTCGTATGTACTCCCTGCAAATCTATCTTGAAGTGATAAATCCTGTTTAAAGTTTGCTTCATAGTCGGCATCTGCTTCATTTAACAAAGAGTTCCCTGTAGCAATAACAAATATTTTTCCTTTAGAAATAGCCTGACCTCTACCGTTTGTAATAGTAGGGGGAATTATTTTTCCCGTTTGTGATTTTTCTATAGGGTCTTTAATTTTTGACAATCCATCATTTAAAACACCTGCTGTATTCGGGTCAAGTTTTGGTAATTCATCTAAAAGCAATAAAGCACCGCTATATTCTTTTCCTGTAGCAGGATTAACACCCAAATCTAAATTACCGAAAGCTGTAATTAATCTACCTTCTTGATACCCTTCAATGGTTTGACCACCAATAATATCCAAAGGAGATGTAAATTGGTTACAGTTTAATGTAACTAATTTATAATTGATTGCTTTCGCAATTTGACCTGCAATAAAAGTTTTTCCTGTTCCTGCACCCCCATAAAGATATACGTTGTTACCCGCTTCAAAATCAGAAAGTATAATATCAAATACTTTTCTCTTTTTTCCATCAGAGGTTTTTACAGTTACCCCTTCATAGTTTACAATTTGTACAGTTTGAGATTTACCTATAAGTTCTTTTACTGATTTGTCAAGGTTGTCAATTCCAATTTTACTGTTTCTAAACTCTTTATTGACTATTTCAGCTACCTCTTGTTTATCAACACCTTTTGTAGCAATTTGTTCTATACCCCTATTAAACTGCTCTACAGCAAATCTAACATCTGCATCAACCCCGCTTACTTCACTTTTTTCAAGATTTTCTAATCTACTTATCTGCTCTTTTGCATCATCAATCAAATCTTGAGGATTATCAGGGTTGTTTACTATTTCTAATAATTCTTCTTTTGTCATTTTATTTAGATTTATATTTTGTTAAAACTTCTTCATTGTATGATTTTGCAAAATCCTCATACTTTTTATTTAATAAATTTACTTGTCCATCAAAATTTAAAGTCCTTCCTTCTTGAACTGTTATTGGAAGTTTTATTGGCTGTCTATTGACTTCAAACATAAATTCCTTTTGCACACCATAGTATTCGTTATTGGCTTTTATAGAAATTATTACTCCAATTTCCGATTCTTTTAAACTATATTTTACGTCTTTATTTTTTTTCAATTCATCAGGAATTATAATAAGGGGCAACAAGTTTAGATTTTCTCTTTTTTCTTCTTCCTCTTTTTCTTTCTGCTCTCTTTCTTCTCTTTCTTCTTCAGTTTCATCTTCTTTAAATTCAGGGAGTTGAGGTTCTCCTTCTCCTTCTCCTTCGCCATCATCTTCTCCTTGTCCTTGTCCTTCTCCCTTTCCTTCTCCTTCTCCTTCGCCTTCGCTTTCACCTTCTCCTTCTCCTTCGCCTTCGCTTTCACCTTCTCCTTCTCCTTCTCCTTCGCCATCGTCTAAGAATTTTTGAATATCAAAATCTCCTTCACCACCTTTAAATTGCGATTGCCCCGTGGGTGGATTTTCTTCTCCTTCTTTATCCGTTTCACCATAATTTGGCATAAAAGAAGGTTCGCCCTTTTGTTCTTGATTTAATTGGGCTTGTATAATGGTTTTTTTTCCTGAATTATCTAATGAACGCACACCTGATTCAAAAACTCCTTTAGAAATTGCTTTATCAATAATAGAATTTATCTCTTGAGAAGATGAACTATTAATAAGATTAGCTTTAGAAACCATTGTAGGGAACTTACTTTGAAAACCCGTTCCACTTCCAAGTAATTCTGTACCGACTATATTTGATAGAACCCTCATTTAGAAATCTTTTTTGTTAGTTGTTTTTTATTTTTTACTAATTTATTTACCTGTGCTTTAGCCTTAGCGTTTCCTCTATCAGCTTGTTCAAATAAATCAGACATTTTATTTAATTCAGAAGGATTTAATTTTCCTTTTTTATATAAATCATGACTTGCTTCATGGAGTTTCTTTTGAGTTTTTGTTTTTAACTGAACCTCAACAGGTACTCCTTTATAATCAACAATGTAATGATAAGCCTTATACCCCGCTTTTGGAGATTTATAGTAATCATCTCTATCTAAAATTTTACCCAATAATCCATTGTCAATATCATCTCTTACTTGCTCAAGTTCTTTTTGATTTTTTACAGCAATGGTTGTTCCTATCATATCTGTAAGTCCCTTTTCACGGTCTAACATTCTTTTTTCTACAAGTTTTTTGAGTATTGAGTACGGTGTTTTAGTTCTTGCATATATATCGGCATCAGATGGTGCTTTTTCATCAAGTGTATCAACAGCATCGTACATAATATCATCAAGTTCGGCTTTGACCCCTAATAGCTTGTCAAAAGTATCTTTAAGTTCGACTTGTTCGACCTTACCTGATTTTTTTGCATTAAGTGGGTTAGCATCGTCAATGTTTACAGTACCATCTTTATCAAAATCTCCATAAACTGCTTTATATTTTGACTTATCAAACTTTACTCCGTCATTAACAATTTTAATTGTTCGCCCACCTTTTTCAAATCTTATATCCTCTACAAGTGCATTGAAATTATTTGAATCAGCTAATTTTATTTGTCTGCTTTCAAATGCACAAAATGATAAAGATGCGTTAGCCATAGTTTTTGGGCTTTTTTCAGGTATGGATTCATAGAAAATATAACCGTCATATTGGGTAAAATTATTTATGTAAGAGTTAAAATCTTGCCATGTTCTAATAATTAACCAAGCAGGAACTTTTTTATCTAAAAATGATTTTCCATACTTTGACCCTGTTATTAAGAAATCAAAACCTCTTATATCATAATTTATTTCTAAAAACTTTAGGTAGTCCTTTATGGGTCTTTGGTCTATTCCAAATCTTGAAAAATCTATAGGGTTTTTTATATCTAAAAAACATCTGTAAATAAATTCACCCTTCATTGGGTTAAGCTGTTTTATTGCTTCTGAATCAAGTGCTGATTTATCGGCTCGTTCTTTCCAAGATGTAGCAAAAAAATTAGCCATTTCTCTTTTTTTAGCGAAATAATGTAGTTTGTTTGTTTCATAAGTTTGAAACTCTGCAAACAATGTATCAGAACCATGGAATACAGCTAAGGGTTCTTTTGTTTCTTGATTAATAATTTTGGAACACCCGTTATAGTCCCCTGTTTCATAAGCTGTTTCCCAATCACCGAAGAATGTTTTGAATTGCTGTGTTCTAACCAATTCATATTCTTGTTTTGTTAATTGTGATTTTTTACCATTTATAGACATTAGCTTAGTTGCAGGATATTTTTTATTAATATCTCCAAATTTTGTTTGTAAAGAATTTTTAACTCTATCAATCAAAGGAATTTGCTCATTAATTTTTTGCTGTAATTTTCTTTGATTAAAAATTAAGTTTGTTATTTTTCTTTGATACAAAGCTATTTCATCATTTGTAAGTAGTGGTCTTTGTATTTTTAATTCTTTGGAAAGAGATTGAATTATTTTATCATAGCTTTTTATAGGTGATGACAAATCTTTAGCCATCAGGGTTTGCATCTCCGCATCAGCTTCAATTAACCCAATATCTTGAGAAAACTTAAATGCTTTTTCATTTCTTGGAAAGATTTTATAAGCCATTGAACCTTTATTTCCTTGAGAAGCAAAATCGAAACCTTCAAATCTTATAGTTTTGTCTATTGCGGTTTCATCTTTTAAAATCATAGGTGCAATAGAACTTGTTTGAAATTTTTTAATAAACTTTGACCTAATTTTTTGAGAGTTTTTTAATAATTTTATTTTTTCCTTTTCTTTTTCACTTGTATCTAAACCAAGAAAAAAATTAGTCCAACCATAAACATTCAATTTTGATGTTTTATAAAATGTTTTTATTTTATCACCATCTTCTTTATACAAATCAACTGACTTGTATAAGTATAAAGAATTGTTTGGGCTATTAAAAATTCTATTTATTCGATATAAAAAATGACCTGAAGGCATCTCTTTAAAGTCCGCAACTGCAAGTCCTCGAGATGACCTTCTTTTCCTTAAAGTTAAAATTAATACATCTTTATTTTTTAATACGTCCATGTCCAAACAAAAATTGTTATTTATAAAATCATATTTTTCTGCTTGTGAATTAAGATATAAAGCATATCTTACTTGTTGAAATTCCGTACTGTTTCTTAAATCATAAACTACTTTTCCTAATTCTTTAAAATTAGTAGCAACACCGAATGGGCTATTTGAATCTATAAGTGGTAAATTTTGACTTCCATATATAGGATAAACAGTAATAAAATTCAGAGGCTCTTTTGTAGGGTCAGTAAAATATAAACTGTTTTTAAAGTCAAAATAATCAAGATTATCCCTTCCTTCAAGTGAAGAAATAGGAAACCAATCAAGAGGATATATATTCTCTGAATGATATTTATCACTTTCGGGATTTATTTTGAAGTAGGTAAAATCTGAATTTTCTAAAATTGATTCTTCATAACCTTCAGCACCTTCATAGGGTTGCCCATCTATTTTTAATCTTATAATTTTTCTATCATCTTTTACAATATATGTATCTTCGTTTACGTCTATTGGTTTTAAAACATCATAAAATGCATTCAAACTCGAAATAAAATTTTCAATATCTTCTTTTGTAATATTAATCCTATATTCTTCCGATGCATCTTTTAAAGAAAAATCAAATTCAGAATCAAGTTTTAGGTCTTGATAACTATTATCCGTTGATTTAAAAAACGCTTTATCTGATTCAAAAGGTGTAAAATTTTCTATGCGACCATCTTCTATATTAACTTCTTTTAAATTTATTGGTGCATAGCTGAAGTATGATTTTTCATTTTGTGTATATATTAGTTGAACTTGATAATTTTCTTCTGTTTTTGTTTCTACTTCTCCGCCTTCCTGCATTATTTCATTCATTTGTTGAACAGCAGAAGTTAATTCACTCATATCATCATCTACAGCACCACCTTTAGCCATTTTTTTTGCTAAATCTTTACCACACATGGTTTTGCCACCGTATTCATATTGAGCATTACAATCAAATTTAACATTGTCAGGTATTTCGCCCCCATCAGCAAAAGAAACACCGCCACCACTTTGATTAATTTCTGAAAGTATTTGACGGTTGGTCATCATCTTGCCATTAAAACTTCTTTTTTTATTATCAGAAACAGCGTTTCGTGTAATTACAACTTCTCCGCCTTCCATTTCTATTGGCTGACCTGTAGATTTGTTTATTGCTTTAATTCCGCCTTCGCTATGTCTTTTACCCACAAGCATTCCACCTGCATTACCTGAACTGTGAACGACTTTATCTTTCATTACTCCGTCAGGATTAAAATTAGTTTGTCCGCCTTTTTCGTATGATTGCATAGATTGTTGTTTTACAGGAAATTGTTTAACATCTTTAACCGTAAAGTTTTTAGGATATTTATTTTTAAAACCTGTTATTTCAATTTTTTCATCAGTTTTTTTTACTTCAAATGTCGAAGGACTTAAATTTTTATAATATGTTTCATAAAAATCTATTCTTTTCATAATTATAACTAACAAAAATATATATTCTACAGGTGAAAAGCAAAGAAAAAAAAATTATTATTTTTAAAAATAAAAAAGATATATTTCTTTGTAAATCAAATTTAATATAAACGAATCAATTAAAAATTATAAAATAGATTTTCAATGATTTTTGCAGATATAATTTGTTTTAAACAATAAAAATAAAGTAATACTTTTTAGATTTGTTATTCAATCATTTAAAAAAAATACAATGAACGGATTTTTTGACATTAAAAGCCCGAATTGGTTAGGTGGAAATAACGTACACAACACCTTGATTCTTGTTGGTGTAGTTGCAGTAGCTTACAAAGTCGGAGTTTTCAAAAGGTAAATAGATTTAGCCGATTTGTCTTTGAATTAGTCCATAGAACATTTCGGCTGTCTTTTTCCAATTATATTTAGATGCAATTTTTTTTGCGTCTAAAATTTTTTTTGCCCTAACTGAAGGTGTCATGTTTATTGCCTCTATCATTGCTTCTTCAACTTCATAGGCATTTGAAACATACCTTATTTTTTCAAAGTCATCTTTAAAAACTGTTGGTGAATTATCCCAAATGGGTATTACAGCTTCTCCTTGATTAGTTATTTCTTGTAAAGAGGTGTGCATAGGACATATTACTAAAGTTTCACAAGCCATTGCTTCGTGAACAGTTAGCCCCCAACCTTCAGCAGTAGTAGTTGTTATAAAACAATCTAAAGAATTATAAAATTTATTAAGTTCTTCTTCTGAAAATCCTTTGTTTTCATTAAAATCTTCAGGAAAAAAAACATCTTTATCAATTTCAAGTTCGAGCCTTTGGCATAATCTATACAAGTTTAATCCAAAAGGGTCAAGAGGATTACAATGTAATTTTAAAATTGAATCCTGATATTCTTTTTTCTTTTTTAATAAACTAAAGGCATAAATTAAAGTTCCAAAATCTTTTCTTACAGAGTTTCTATTAACACTTCCAAAAGTGAAATTTTTATTTATATACATTCCATTCTTTTTAAAAGTTGAACTAACTCCGTGTGGAATTACTTTTAACTTTTTGAAACTGTTGCTAAATCCTAAATGCTTTTTTACTTCTTGTTTTGCATAATCTGTATAAGTAGCAGATACATCAACGAAAGATAAAATATCTAAATCTTTTTTTCGTATAGGGCTGTCAATAGGAAAATAAAATACTGTTTTAAAAGATTTTTTATTTGCTTTCGATTTTGCAAACTTTACCTCTTTTAGGTGTGTAGTGAGTTCATTTATCACTTCTAAATCATTCAAGCAAAAAACTAAATCGTAATTTCCGTTGTAGATTAATTTAAGAAAAGATTTTCTTGCATATAAATCATCGTCATCATCATCTCTTGTTTTAAGTGCAGGAATAACATATACGTTTTCAGAAAAATTATAAGGTTCTTTAGAATGGTTGTTAGTGGCAAATACTGTTAGAAAAAGATTTTGCTTAGAAAAATAACTTATTAATTCTTTTGATACATTTCCAAATCCTGTTGTACAATCAAAATCTCCAAAATAGAGTAATTGTTTCATGCTTATTGTGTGTAATATGCTATAAATAGAGATATAATAAATAAAATTATTACCCTAATTATAAAGTTTCTTGTTTCTCTCATTTAGTTATAAAAATAGTGGTTGCACTACCCAAGGCAAACCAAAACCATTCTTTTTTATAAAATGGCAACTGATAATCTATTTGCACATTATTCATAGAAATTGTTGAGGTATATGGGTTTTCGTTAGTAAGCACTATTTGGGGTTCAGGCTTAGTGAAAAAGCCTAATTTCTTATCAGCAATCAAAAGGCTATATTTATTTGTAATACTCATATCATACATTGTAAGCCCTAAATCACTAACTGTACCTGAAAATGAATACCAATTATCTTTTTCTTGATAATCAAAATATCTGAAAAAACCATCAGGTATTGGCATTTTGATACTGTCATTTGGGCTTTCACTAAAGGCAACAAAAACAGTATCAATTTGTGTTACGGTCTTTACTGTGGTTTTACTTTTAATTTTTTTATACTTTTTT
>Ga0209348_1000167_pt1 | contig 38375 bp, 65 predicted proteins | sample ETNvirenome_2_30_FD_184065 | JGI IMG/M metagenome (GOLD analysis project Ga0209348, IMG submission 184065) | Marine viral communities from the Pacific Ocean - ETNP_2_30 (SPAdes) (version 2) | ecosystem: Environmental > Aquatic > Marine > Oceanic | place: Pacific Ocean | collected 2013-06-22 | reverse complement strand
TTTCCTTCCTAGTTTCTTATGCTTCTGAGTTTTCGGTGGGCTTTTCTTGCTCCCACTCTTACCAGCCCAAAGAACTTTATTAGCCCAGTAAGCAGCAGATAATTTACCCTTTTTAATATTCTTTGCATGACGAGACTTAAATGATTTACGGGCCGTAGAAGAATAGTTATGACCATATCCTTTTTGTCCGTAGTGAATAAGTTTAATTGTATCTCCCTCTTTGGCAAGAACCATCCCTTTCTTTTCTGGACGTGTTGACTTACGAGGTTTATTAAATCCTGCAAATGTTGTACCACGATATTCAATCCTTCCTGATGGTAATCTTTTTACTCCGGGATATTTACTAGTCATTACGTTACCTTTCTATGCCGCCTTACTTTTTTTGCAATAGATTTAGGCTGCTTAACAAATTGCTTTCCTTTTGCTCTTCCTTTTCTTTTAGCTGCCGTAGTCTTAGCATATTCTTTTGCGGATAACGCCTTGATTGCCTTGCTGGGGAGATAGCGTTCACCCGTAGCCTTTGGACCTTGTGTAGAGGGCTTACCACTCTTGGTCCTCCATTTTTGTTTTGTCCAAGCCTTTAAGCTCCTTTGTGATTTTTTTAGTGCCATAATAGTTCCTATTATATCATTAAATGTTTATGTTTACAATGATTTTAAGAAAATAGCCCACCAAAATAATGCAGCTATTCCAAATAAACCTAAGATACACAAAAAAGAAATACCTATTACTTCTACCATAAACTTTGCTTTACGTCTTCTAGCTTCTGCTTCTGCCATTCTTTTTTTCCTTGCCTCTGCTTGAAACTTAATCCAATCATGCCATAATCCGGGTCTACCTGAATATATCATAATTTGTTTTAGTTCTTCTTCTTGCTGTCTTAATTTTTCAAGATGCATAAACTCTTCTAAGTCTGCACCACCTGCACGTCTTTTCTTTTCACCTTTTCTACGTAACTCTTCTGTAGCATTAACATACTTACCTACAGAAGATGCAACATCAGCAATTTCTCTACCATTTCTTATAGCGGTTTTAATAACTGCAAATGCTGCATTGGCTGCGGCTATTTCTGCTAACATTTGCTACTCCACTATCTTAACAATATAATTTTTACCGTCTGGACCTTTTTCTATTTCAACTATTTTATTTTCACAAGAATATCTAACTGTTCCTGTATCTTTATATAAGTTTCTTTCAATAGTACGTTTTGCTTTTAGACACTTTGAAATTTGTTCAAAGGGTGTATGTTCTGCTACATTACCTGAAAGGTATAATATTAATGTTATTGTTTCAGTGACCATTTGTCATTTTCTCAAGACGTGCTTCTATTGCACCTATACGTTTCTCATAAAACTCTAATGTTAATTTTTGCTGCTGGTCATGTGGTGCTCTGCCCTCATCTATCTGTGCAGTTAGTTCGTCTAGCTGGTCAGCAAGATGTTCTATTAACATAAACTGCTCAGAATCTGCAGGAAGACTGCCCATTTCACCACGAGGCCATTTAATTCTAAATTCTGTATTATGTTCTAAGTCTGCTTTCATCATTGTAATATTAGTTTCAATTTGATTAAGTCGTTCTATTATACCAAAATATGCCCATGTTGCCAAGGATGCAGCAGCAACCATACTTATAATATTACGAAGTGGTAATGCAACTTCTGTATTTTCATTAAGTTTTGCAGCCATTAACTAGTATATCCACCACCAGCTTTCTTATAAGCAGAAGCCAACATTTGAGCTTTTCGAGCACTCCACTGACCCGGAGCACCACCTTTTCCACCTGCTTTAATTCGTTCAAATAATCTTTTACGCATGGTAGGTTTAGTATAGTTACCTGCTTTATTTACTGTAGATTTAGATTTAGGGCGTTTACCAGATTTTAATTCTATAGTACTTAATGTTTTAGCTTGACTTGCATGAGACTTAGAAGCTTTCTTTAAACCTTTTATAACTTTGTTAAGTTTAGATTTAGGATTACCGCCAGCAGATAAAGCTCTTATACCTTTTCTAGTATAAGAGCCTTTACCTTTTTTAGGTTTTACTATTTTTGGTTGGTATAATCTGTTAGCTAAAGACTTAGCTATAGGATTACGAGATTTAGTAGGTTTTTTCATTTGCCTTACTCCCTTTTATTTTTTAGGTTTACGGGCTGCTCCAAAACCTTTTACTTGACGTGCAACCTTACCATTGCCTACTGAGCCACCGCCTTTAAGTAAAACTTTTTTATATTTTTTAATTGCTGGTTTAGCTTTAAACTCTGGATGAAGAGGTGGCATTTTAGGCATAGGTTTAGGCTTACCTTTAAATTTAGGATTTGCTGGTGGTACTTTAGGCATAGGTACTGGTTTACCTACTAACTTACCATTTTTCATTTTTTTAGTTGGAAGCTTTTTACCTTTACTTTTTCTTGTTTTTATTTCAGTATCTCTTTCTTTTGCTTTTTGTAAATAGTCCATTTTTGGTTTTGGTTGTTTCTTTATTGTAGGCATAAGTGCAGGTTTAATCTTTCCTTTCATACTGTCTAATAAACCGCCTACTTCATATTTAGCAGCAAGTCTAGGATTCATTTTCATTTGTACTTTTTCTGGTAGTTTAGAAAACCCTTTAACTTTTTTAGGAACATTTTTAGCACCTACGTTTTTTTCAGCAGCACGATTAGATGCTTTAAAGTATTCAGGATTAGTAACCATATTTTTCTTTTTTACAGGTTTATATCCCGATGGACCTTTTATCATACGTTGTTTTGATCTTTTTCCCGGTGTACCACCTACCCTCTTTTTAGCAGTTCCTTTTAAAAGACTTGTTGCTTCTTTTGTTGACATTCCTTTTGGAATTTCATAAGTAGCTTTCTTACCACCAATAGTAATATTAACAAGACGTTGTGTTTTTTTACTATAACTACCATCAAACTTTTTAGGCATAGTACGAGTAGTCATATCTGAAAAAGGACCACGTTTACTACCTGCACCAGAAGGAGCTTTTGTTACTGGTTTAGCAAACTTACGACCCGGACCACCCTCTTTAGTTTTAGGACGAGGCTTTGGAACAGTTGGCGTTATTTTTGAAACTGATGGTTTACCAGATTTTTCTTTTGTTGTTGTTGCGGCTGTAATTGCTGCTGCACCTGCTTTACCTATATTAGCTACACGTTGTCCTTGAGGAATAGGACGTGAAGGACGTGAAGGTGGAGCTTTAGGTAATGCACGTTGACTACCACTAGGAGTAATATTACGCATAGTAGGTCTTGTAGGACGTGGTTTAGGCACAGCTACAGAACTAGGCTTTCGTGCAGTAACAGCACTTGGTTTACGTATAGTTACTGCAGTAGAAGGTTTAACTTTAACTTCACCTGCTTTTGGCCCTGCTTTACGAGTACCTGCTGCACGAGGTAATGGTTTAAAAGGTTTCGTACCTGCAGCAGTACGAATCTTAGGATTAAGTTGATTTACATTTGTAATAGTAGATGGACTTTTATTAATTTTATCTGCTTGTATTTTACTAACAGGTTTTCCACCTAATTCTTTTATTTTTCTTTTAATAAAAGGAGATATTACTTTATATATTTCATCTCCATATTTAAAAAGTGATGCTACTGACATTGTTTTCTCCTTAATATAATCTATTGTGACCTGACTGTTTAGTTTTCTTTTTAGCTTTAGAAACTTTACCGCCTTTTTTCATACCACCTAATTTAACACCCATTTCTATAAGGTCAACCATGTCCATAACACCTGCTGGACTTGCTGCATACATAGCCATACCTTTATCTAAGATACCACGTATTTTACCTTTTTTCTTTGTTTTACTTTTTTTACCAAACATTATTTTTTCCTTTTCATGGCTTTACCATAGCCACGTAGTGCTGCACCGCATCCACGAGGACCAGATTTAATTTGTTTACCTTTCTTGTACATACCCACTTTACCACCAGCTTTTTTAGTAGTAGTATAAAAACTTTGAGTAGAGCCAGTTTGTGGTGACATTTTAGAAAGAGTTTTCTTTGCTTTAGTTACTTTACCTTTTTCATAATTGTTTGCAAGATTTGTAAGACGTTCTTTTTCTTTCTTTAGTTTAGAAATATTTTTACGAAGTTTATTTTTAACTTCTGTTGTCTTAGCAGTTTTGATTGCATCTTGTGCTCTATCAATTTGTGTTTGCACTTTTGGAATATCTTTATCACGAATATTTTGTGCTTCTTTTTTAATCTTACGTATTTCTTTTACTAAAGCTTGACCTTGCTTTGTACCTCTACCTCTACGTGTTTCACCTAAAGAAGGAAGAAGACCTTTATCTTTTAAACGATTACGAAGTCCTTCAATCTGTGTTTTAGATTTACCTCTAATATCAACAGCAGATTTACTTTGATAAAAAATATCTTCTATCTGTTTAGGTGTATAATCAGGAGCAAATCTTTTTTGTATAAACTCAAGTTTTTGTGGTTTAGACATTTCTTCAAAAGCTGATTTAATATTTTTACGAGTTTCTGCTTTTGTTGCACCTTCAAATTTAGAAAGAGCACCTTTAGGTGGAAGTGATTCATTCATAGTTTGATAAAGATACGTTTTAGGTTTTTCTAAAATTTTATCAATACCACCTTTTTGTTTAATAATTTGCTCACCTTTAGGAGTAAGAGAAAGGGTACGACCAGCAATAACTTGACGTTCTTTACCTTCATTTTTCATTTCTTTAAGTTTTTGAGTAACAAGTCTTTGACGTTCTTTTAATTGTTCTTTAGACAATCCTGAAAGAAGTCCTTTTCGTTTCATTCTTGCAGTATCTTTTCTTGCCATTGACATAACTTTTTGTATTTTAGTTTTATCAACATTTTTAGCTTTTTTAATAGCTTGGTCTGCAGTAAGTTTAGGATTATCTTCTACTAATCGAATAGCTAAAGTTTTTGTACGACCATCTATATCCTTACCACGGATAGTTTTTGCTTTCCTTTCAATACTTCGTTTTTCCGCAAGTTTAGTCTTTGTTGTTCCTTGCGCTTCTGCCTTCGCTGCCTCACTTTGTTGGAACTTAGCCTGACGTGCCTTTGATTGAGCTTTTCGTTTAGCTTTTGTTTTTCGCTTGTCAACTTTAGGTCTACCTTTTTTCTTAGTTACTGCTTTTGTAAAAGCTTTTAATGCTGCTGCTTTTGCCATTAGTTACTCCCTAGTATCACAGGATTGTCTGCACCTGCTGGACTTGCTGGTGCTTGCATATCATCCCGTCTTGTTCTACGTGCCTGATTTCTTAATGATTCTAAGGCTTGGTTATATCGTGCTTCAAAAAGATTAGATGCATTATAATCTTTTTGAAAAATCATTGCCTCTACCATTGAGGCATTAAATAAAGCATCATAACAAAAATCTGAAAAATAATTGTTAGGTGTTGTTGATGCTAATGTAGTTGGCCTTGATACGTGTACAATTTCTCCATTGAAAGTAGAAACAGGAGTAGGTGCAATGAGTACCGTTGTATTATTTCTACGTGCATAGTATTCTGGAGTTCCTGTGCTTGCACTTACAGGCCAGTAATCACGGATATATTCATCTGTTCTTGGCAACAAATTGATTCGTGTTGAGTCTGCAACTATATTAAAGTTTTTAAGTATTCGTGTACCTGATGGTAAAGTAATTTGATTGTTACCAGAAGATACAGCAACAGACGTATAAGTAACTAACCCATAATCATCAAGGTCACGAGTTAGTCTTTCTTCTGCACGATTAACCATTTTAGGTACATAGTCTATAAACTCTGTACCTTCATTTTCTGCAGCCTGAATAATATCATCTACAAGATATGTATAATCAGCCATAATAAACTGCTACTGTAGCTGCTGATGTAGGAGCAGATACTTTAACAGGTCCATACATTCTAACGCCAAAGTCAGGAATGTATATATCACCTGCATCTACATTAGTTGTACCTACAAACTTTATATTACTTCCATTAACATTGCCATTAGCATCTGTTTGAGAACCTGTAATTGTGAATGTGCCTACACCTGAATAGGTTACACTTTTAATACGTGTATTTGCAACTGTTACACTTGTCAGGCTGTCCAATAACGCACCTGAACCCGTAACAAATGCGTTACGAATATTTGAAGCCATAGAAATCTCCGTTAATTAGTTAGTTAGTTATTATTCTATTATTATATATTATACACAAAAAAAGAGGGATACGAAAGTACCCCTCTCCTTTTTTTAACATTTTTTTGGTATTTCTTAGCTTGAGCCAGAAGCACCGTAGAAACCACGCCAATCTGAGAAACCAAAGCTATAACGCTCACGAGCCTTAAAGCGAAGGTTACCAGTATCAAAATCCGGTTCCATTTTTGTCTGCAGTGGAGCACGTACAAACATCTTTGCACCATTAGGACAATCTGTCTTAATGTAGAAAGCGTTTGTATCTGTAAAACGTCTATTGACATAGAACCCACCCGGAATCAAACCTTGATTGCGAATTGAGTTAATGTCATTAACATTTGTTGCACCATTAGCTGCAGTTGTTGGATTTACGCCAATGGTTGTTGACATTGTGCTATTCAGAATCTGATCAGCAGTAAATGCCAAATCTGATGGAATATGCAAGGATGATGCTTGCAAACCAATCAGAATACCACGGTCATCTTTTGCTTTAGAAATAGTAATCAAAGCAGATTCTAAAGATGCTTCTGACAAATCAGTTGCACCAAAGCTATTTGATTGGTTACCATCTCCAACTGTTGGATGTGTTGTTGAGAAGAACGGCTGTCCATCACCACCTACAAAGGCAGTATTAAATCCGTTATTAAACACATCTGCAGCTTTAACCTGCTTAGTGTTTGCCATAGCACGAGCTAACCCACGAGCACGAAGCTTTGAGAAAGTATCATAAAGATTATCTTCCATAGCTTCTTCTGTTACGGCAAATGCCAATGCAACAGTTTCGTGTGTATAACGTGATGTAAAGCTTTCTTGTGCGTCATCATAAGTAACAGCAGCACCTTCACTCTTAGTAGGTGCAGTGCCAAAACCTGTGAAAAGCACTTCTTCTTCAAATGCACGGTCTGAGTTTTCAGTCTCAAACAACGGTGCGTGTTCATCAGCAACTTCTCCGTACTCCATTCCAAACACTGCGTTTAGGCCGGGGAGAAGTTCTTTTGCAATACTTGCTCTATTTATCGCCATTTTCTAGTCTCCCTTAACCTAGCAGATATGCTGTAATGGTTGCAGGTGCAGTAACAGCAGCAGTTAAGAAGTTATCTGTATGCTGAATAAGTTGAACATTCAGCTTTAGAAAAGCTCTTTCATCTGCGTCTGCGACATCATTCCCCGGCTCATCAACAAAGTCAAGAGAACGGCACATTGCAATACCTGTTGTACGAGTTGCTGCTTCCACTCCATGTCCTGACATACCTGTAAAGGTAGAGCCTGAACCAAGTGTAACAGCAAAGTTTTGTGAACCATGAAGGTCACCAGCAGTCACAGATGCGTCTGCTTGAACTTCAAATACTGTTCTTGAATCGTCAGCGACCATTGCAAAGGCATCAGTACATGATGTATTAGCTGGAAAGAATTTTTTAAATTTTTGCTCTCCATCTTCTACATAACGACAGCCCATGAATACACCCTGAACAACTTCAGTAACAGTTGTAACGACTTCTATGTTCCCTGCATTAATGCGAACAAGGTCACCTGTAAAGATGTTTGTATCGTAAGCTGAAGCAATAGGGTATTCATTTGAACCCTCATTGTTCATGCTACTACCTCGTTTGCGAGAAGGACGGAAGCCAGACAATGCTTTAGTTGTAGTCATTGATATCTCCCTTTAAAATTGCACTACTAAATTCTTTAATCCTGAAAATTAGGAGTACGTCCTTTAGTAACATTAGTTTTACTTGAATTACGAATTGGCATCCTTGAATCACTTTGGCCCATAAGTTGTTGATTAACTGCATCAACCATCTCATTGCTTTTGTTTTCAAAGTATGCTTGTCGGCTTTTTGCTTTTGCCATTGGCATTTTTGCTAGGGCTAAGTCACCACGACAGACTGCTCCTATATACCGACCTTCATCCCTCACGAAGGATGTATGCTGCAACTCAGGAACTTCATCTACTGAAACAAATTGCCAACCCTCTTGCATACGAGTGCCAACATTTTTGTAATCATCTTGACCTTTAAGGTTTATACGTATCCAACGAAGTGCAAGGTCTTGATTAGAAAATCGTTCTACTATTGTATCTGGAATATCCAACATACTTGGTTCACGATATTCCATGTCTTGTTCCCTTGTATTGAGTTCACGAGTCTCTGCATTACGTGATGCTGTGTTATTACGTGCCATTTTATTTTCCTCCACGCTATTAATATACTGAAGTGTATTCACCGTCAGCTTTATCTACTTTAAGCTTTTCGGCTGCATACTGTTCCAAAGGTATACCCCATTTCTCTGCAAGTCGCACATCTTCTTTAGTAAGACGTACTTTTTTGCCAGAAGAGGTTGATGAAGTGCGTGATGCTCCACCGACCACTTGGGCAGGAGTTGACGTTTCCTGCTCACGTTCTTGTTGAACTTCCTCACCAAAACGCTGTGGATATTTACTGCGTAGGCGAGTGTCAATCTCTTTATAAAAATCTTCGTCAGTAGGGTCATAGCCCTCTGTTTTTAACTCTTGGTCTATTTCAAGTGCCAATGTTGTCATTACATTGTCTTGTCCAAACCAAGGGTTTCGCCCTGCCCATTCAACTGCCAACTTATCATATTGTGCTGGTTGTTGTTCAACTTGTTGTTGTTGTGGTTGTTGGGCTTCTTCTGCCTCAACAGGTTGATACTGGTTACGTGTTACTTGAAGAGTTGTTGCATCACCTTGTGCTTTATTAAGATTTTTTTGTGCTGTTACAATTCTATCAGTATCACCAGACTCAAGTGCCTGTCTATATGCATCTTCAGCCAATTCAATACGACTGTTAATTTGTGCTTCAGCAGATTCAAAATTCTTTTCTAACGAAGTTTTGATTTCTTGTTGTTGAGACTTTAATCGTTCTTCTAGTTCTGCTTGACGAGACATAAGCTCTTGGATTTGCTCATCTCGTTCTTTCTTTTGCCGTACTAGTTGACGAATACGTTTTTGTGCTCCTGATTGCGGTTCTTCCACATCTTGTTGAACTTCTTGATTGTTTTCTTGTTTTGTATCATGTTCCCCAACATTGAGTGTATCTGCATCTTTTTGCCCAGATTCGTCCTCACTTTGATTGGTGTTAGTGGATACTTCATCTTCTGTTTCAATTTCATATTCAACTTTATTCTCCTTATTTTCCGGGTTAGAAGTGTCAACCGTTGTCCATTCTTCAGACATTTATATCTCCTTTTACGTCAGTTGCGACACTATGACGAGTTACGCATTTAAAATAATATTACAACATACTGTTTATTTATACAATAGGTTAATATTATTTTTTCTTTTGTTTTGTTATTTTTTTCTGTTGTTCAATAAAATTTCTATACACAGAAGCTGCAGAAGCTTTTCCTGCAACCCTTGCACGTTGTTCCATAGCAATTGCTGCTTGGGTTTTGTGTGCGTGTGTTCTGTTAGATTTTTTAATTTTAGCAACAGAAGCTACAGCATCTGCCCTTGTTGCAAACTTTAAACCTCTAATTGTTCCTTTAGGGTTTTCATCTGTGTAAAGGTCAGAGTGTTTCTTTGAACCTGCTGGTTGTCCTTTTTTTCTTGGTATACGTTTATTAGCCATTAGTTAGACAAATTAAATGTAGGGTCTAATTCTTTTGGGTCTTCTACAATCATAGAAATTTGGTCATCAAGAAGTAAAAGTAACTTAATACCTTTGTAAAAAAACTTTTGACCAGAATGTTTACCGTAACAAACATAGTCACCTTTTTTACACCAAGGACCATTAGGATACCTTGTTGTATCTTGATAAGCATCTTTACCTACTGCAAGTACTTTACCTACAGTTGTAAGATATGCAATATCTTCTTTTGTAGAATCAGGAAGAATAATACCACCCTTTGTTTCTTGCTTTACAGAAACAGGACGTATAAGAAGATGATAGCCCGGAACTACTGGTAGTACTTCTGGGTCTGGTGTTTCTTCATTTGTATTCCATGCATCATTAAGAATAGATTTTTCCATTGCTACTGCTCTCATAATTACTCCTCATCGTCTTCATACATAACTTTGTTAATAATATTTTTAACTTCTGCCCTTGCCCATTCCAATCCTGAAATGCGGCCTACAGAGTTCATATACGTATGATAATCCGAAGCACTTCCAGATGCAAGCGAATTTTTTACTAACTCTATTTCTTTTTCTAATATCTTATCTATTTCTTGTATAAGCATTATCTATTCTTTGTATCTTCAATCATTTTACTAATAACGTCAATTGCTTTAGTAGCTTCTGAGCTTTCAAGATTATCTTCATGCTTTACCATATCTGCAAGAAGTTCTACTGCTTTAATAGCTGCTTTAGCATTTCTGTCTTTTTCTTTTTCATCGGCTTTGAGTGTACCCTCTGCACCAATCTTATATGCATCAAGTGCCAACTTCTGTTCTTTTAAGTCAAGGTCACGGTTCTTTAAAGCACCCTCACTTGCTTCTTTAGCAAGCTGTGCCTGTACCTTTTCCTGTTCAATCTGCAGACGCTGTGCTTCCATTTGAACCATTGCTTGTTCAGGTGTTGGACCACCCTGTGCAGCAGCCATGTTTGCTTGCATAACTTGTTGTGCAGCCGCCATCATTACCTGTTCAATTACTTGTGGGTTCTGAGCATTTGGGTCACCTTGTGGAGCTTCTGCCATCATTTGACGTGTCAGACCATTAACTTGTTCTTCATACTTCATTACTACGTGTTCTTGAATATTAGCTTGTAGTATAGGAGCTACACGTTGCATGATTGGATTAGCCCCATTAGCAGGGTCTTGTAAAAACATTGTTTTAATTTGAATATGTGCATCATGGTTCTGTCCTGCAAATGCTTTGATAGGTAGACCTTTAGTTGCCGCTTCAATATCTGTTACAGGGTCAAGAGGCTGTGCCTTTGGTTTTTCTGGAAGTATCCTGTCTAAGTTAGGAATGTTTGCTGCATTAAGCAATGTACGATTAAGTTCTTCCATGTTAAACATACCGGGTGGTGATTGTTGTGCTTGCTGCATAACCATCTGTGCCATCATTAATCTATGAGCAGAGGATGGAATGTTAGGGTCAGAAACAGGAAGTACATCTACACGACCATCAAAGTCACGTTTAAATACTGCTTCACTAATACCCGGAACATCATATGGATACTTAGGTGGTAAGCTTTCGTAGTTTATACGTGCAAGAATTTTAAATTCATCACGTTGTGATTTATGTAATCTTTTATGTATTGCACTAAAGAACTTGCTAGAAGCTTCAAGCAAAGCCATAGTTGTACCAACTGGACCATAGTTAGAACCTTCTGTAATAACTTGTTCTGTTGTATCAGCAAACTTTTGACCTGCACCTGCGACAAACTGTAACATCTGGAATAAAGTACCTGACGGTTCTTTGTAAGGCAGGGGTACAATTGAACGAGATAAATCCATACCTGTTGCTTCTACTTCTTTAAACTCACCCGGAGCAATAGGGTCATTGTCTCCTACTACACGTACACCTTTTGCTTTGAAACCACCGGGAAGGTTAGCAAACTGACCAGCGTCAATAAGGTTACGCATAGCTGCAGTAGCAGACATTGTAAGATTACCCAAGAAATGTATAAGACCCAAACCATAAAAACCAAAGCCCGGAACAAAACGATAGTGAGTAAAGAACATTTTCTTTTGTTTTGTTTTATCATCTTCATTCCAGTTTCTACGAATAGACAATACTTTACGTGATGTCTCTTCAATAGTTACAATATAAGGACACTCATATCCATGACCTTCAATATCCAGATAACAGTGCTGCTCAAGAAGAACATACTGCATATCTGTGTCTGAAGAAGGAGATAGTCCAAGAACTGTATCCATCTTTTGTGTAAGGTCTGATTGTTCTGGAATATATGCATCTGGTAAGTCAATCTCTGCATACATACCTGAATACATTGCACTTGCAATCTCACGAGGGCTACGATATAAAACATGAGTATATCTGTCTGCTCGTCTTAGGTCTGTTGCATAATAAGATACATAAAACTGGTCAATAGGTACAAACTCACTAACAGGACGTTCTACTGATGCATCATAATAAATCTTTTTAAATGAGCTACCAATAAGTGGTAAATGAAATAGCATACGTTCAAACTCATCAAAGTACTCTGGCATCTGCTCAGTCATTTGATAGTTCATAAAGTTTTCTACACGATTAGCTTGACGTTGTTTATCAACCGTGACATCACCAAGAACCTGTGCTTTAACTGGGCCACTGGAAGGAAAAAGTTCTTGGGATGCACGGCTCTGGAATTTAACTGCAGACTCAATGAGAAGCGGATGTACAGCAGTGGCTGCACCCTCAAAGGGTTCTGTAGTTTCTTCCAGTTTCAAACCAAGCAGGTCAAAGCCACGTTCAAACATAGATTCCCATTCTGCACGAGACTCTTTATCTGCTTCGTATTTTTCGTATACTTCCTCACCGATACGTATAAGCTCATCTTCTTCAATTTGCTCGGCAAGGTTGGAATAAAATTCGTCTTCAATATTAAACTCAACTACATTGTCAACATCAGCCAAATCAAACTCAGATGTAAACTCTACTTCTAGTTCCCCTGTATCAGGGTCTACTTCAAAGTTTACATTTGGAAAGTCTTCTTCATTTTGTTCTATATTTAGTTGAATTACATTTTCTGAATTAGTAGGTTCATTTGGATTCTTTTCAGTAGCCATTTTATTTTCCTTTGTAGTTAAAGCCAGTTAATTGTTATTATATACTTATGTTCTCCAATATGCAACCCTCTTTTTTGTTCTTGGTTCATCTTCCCAATTAGGGTCTTCTGGATGAATTAAGTTCCAGCTATCTTTCATATAATGTATTGCCATTGTCATACAGTCAACTTGGTCATCATGTGAACCTGCAGGAAAAGACATACACTCAGCGTATAAATCATCTGCCCATGTTTTGCCTTCTGGTAACCATACACGACCTGCTTCCATCAAAGCAGTAGAGGCATATACACGAGCAACCTTATCTCTATCTGGAAGATAGTCCAAAACAGGAAGCCCGGCTCGTCTCATGTCTTGGATTAATGACTGTCCTGAAGCTTTCTTTTCTATTATACAAACATCTGGTCTATAATCTGCATATAGTTCTTGTGCTTTACGTCTTAGTTCTGGATATTCAAATCTACCTCTTACATTACCTAATAATATTAAATTAGAAGTTATTTGTTCTATACCATATTCATCTTCTTCAAAAGAATTAAATATACCCCATGTTTGTATTACACTATAGTCTGCAGTGCGTGAAGTGCTAAATGCTGTATCATATGTCTGTATTATAAAGTCACATGGCGGTGGCTCGTCATACTGCCACCACTTTAACCATCTCTTTTTAATAATACCACCATCGTCTGGGCTGGGGTCTTGCATATACAAAGAGTTCCAGTATCTACTACCATTAGAACTTCTTATTTCCATTTCGTCAATCTTTAAAACTTCATCTGGTTTCCACTCAGGAAAATAAGATGTACCTTCTTCAAGACCAAGAAGTTCTGCTGCTTCTTCATTAAGCCATGCAGGTATACTAATAACTTCCCAAGGATTTGGTGTTTGCTCTGCGTTCTGTTCCTGTTTTAATAACCAACCACACAGGTCATCGTAGTGATATCGTGTATTAATAATAATGATTGAACCATTAGGCATGATACGAGTACGCAGACCTGCAGGATACCACTCCTTAATATATCTACGTCCTGCTTCACTAAAGCTGTCTTCCTCTGACATTACATCATCTAGCAAAGCTACGTGAGCACCCCGACCTGCAACCTGACTTCTTACACCTGCTGCATAATATGAACCATTCTTATTTGTCTTCCACTTACCTGCTGCCTTAACATCACTACGTAGAGACACACCACGGAATATCTTTTGAAACCTATCTGTGTTTACAATGTCTCGTACAGTTCTACCAAAATCACTTGCAAGCTGGTCACTGTGGGAGACAGACATAATCTCATGGTTAGCAAAGTTACCAATGTACCATGCAGGAAATAGTTTACTACATATTACTGACTTGGAAGAACGTGGGGGAAGAAAGACCATAAGTCTTTTTGTTCTACCATCAAGCACACCCTGTAGCTTATTACATAATAACTCAATATGTCTACCCATCTTAAAATCTGACACAATGGTAGGTGCAAATATTTTAACAAAGGTAAGAAAGTCTTCCTTTGCTTTTAAGTTTGCATAGTGCGTCATCTTGTCTCTTAGGTCAAGAAACATAGATACATTATGTATTTCTTCTGGTGTTCTTTCTTGTTCTTCTATATTATCTAACATTATGTATGCGTTTTTTCTACAAAGTTATCTGGATGTACACAACTTGTCATTTTAAATACCATAGGCATTTGAAAGGAAACCCAAACACCTATTAAGTTTTCTGCCATCTCACTAATACGTGCTTTACATTTGTCTTCTGTATCATATGGTCCACGATTATCTACAATTGTCATACACATATCTGCACTAGCAATATGACAAGCAACTATTACTGCTGTAAACATTTTAATCTTCTTTCTGTAAAGTGTTGCATAATTGCAACAGTAAAATAAATATTTGCATGGGGGTATTGCAGAGTCTAAATAAATATGTTATCTTATATCTAGACCCACCGGGGTAAATACATACCCAGCTAAACCCGACACACCTACAAATTAATTATACTATATTCATACTTATTATACTAGTATTATTTATATTAACTAATTAGCCCCCGGATGAAAGACCCTTTTATTTTTGAAAATTTATGTCAGGGGTATATTATATATATAAATAGACAGACATTTTTTTGGTTGGGGTTTTGTAAAAACTTGTCAAGATTGCACAAATTTTAGGCAAACAATACTTTTTAGTGTTGCAAAAATGTCACAGATTTAGTTTGTTGCAAAAATGTCACACTGATTTTTCCCAGTTTTGCTGAGATTCTGCACAATTCTTAGGCAATATCCCCGTATAATGTTGCATTTATGACACACCTACCCTCCCCATTTATGCAGTTACACGTTGTATTCATTAGGTTTTCCCAAAATCCGTATAATGTTGCATTTATGACACACCTACCCTCCCCATTTATGCAGTTACACGTTGTATTCATTAGGTTTTCCCAAAATTTTGTTACAATTTCCCATGTCTTTTTGTTTCATCATTACCAGTCTGCTGTTGCAAAAATGTCACACAAAATGCTGAGGTTTTTGATGAAGAAAAACTGCCCAAAAATCACCCAAAATCGCTGGAATATTACGTATATCTTCCTTTACGGTAGTAAAGGATAGATATACTTATAACGCCCCAAATCGGGGCTTCAAAATTCAAGCTCAATTCAAAAATTTAAAATCAGATTTTCGCAATTCGATTTTGACGTTTTGAAAGCTTGAAAATAAAAGCTTGATTGCTCGGAAATATTAGTATATCACCCTTTACGAAGTAAAGGGATGATATCCTTATAACGCCAAAAATCGAGCTTCAATCGGGAGACATAGCCATGACGCAAAAATCAACAACAAGACTTTTCACGTTGGCTGATTTAGAACTGAAAGACCAGATGGTCATTACTGAGATAATCAAAAAACATCTTGAAGAATTAAATTTAGTTCAATCACCGTATTGCTTAGACATAAAGCTTTTGGTCGATACTAAACCAATGGAAATATTAGAATAATACATATACCCTTTAGGGTATATTATATTATTCTTATAACGCTGGAAAAACAACCGACCAGAAAGGGTCAATCAATCATGTTCAAAACGCATCAAACTAAAATCAGCAAATGGGCTATGCGGTCTGTAGACAATACCGCAAAGGTCTGTTTGCTAGTATCGGCAACGATACAAACTCAAACGCCAAGGGTATTCGATGAATATCGGGATATTCTGGACAAAGGCAAAGCTTCAAAGTTTTGTTGGGGAATGAAAGAGCAAACGTATGACTACGTTATGCAGAACAAGAAAAAGATTTATCGTGTTCTGAAAGATGCCAAGCTTGGCAAAATAAAGCTTGTTGATTGTCTTGTTGAATTGTCCAGAATGAACGGTATCGGATTGGCAAAGGCAGGGTTTATCATGCAGTTATGCATTGGCGAGGTTGGATGCATGGATACTCACAACCTGCAAAGGTTCGGGCTGGAAGCAAAGACTTTCAAGTTTGGTAAGACTGCATCTGACAAGCTTAGACGGATGAAAGCAGAACTATATATCCAAGCTTGTGAGGAACAAGGCGGATGTGAATATCTTTGGAATAGTTGGTGCGAATTGATTGGTACTGAGAAATTTCCAGAGCTATACGGTACAGGCGAAGCAGTTTCAAAGCTTCACTGTGATTGGTTAGGCATCAAATAACAGGAGAATAAAAGATGCAATCAAGAAATTTAGATACACCAATGGGCAAACTTTTGACTGCAAAGGTCAAAGAGTTCAACGATAAATATCAAACAGATTTTGAAATCGTTGTTACAGACGCAGAGCCAATGTATGAAGATTGGCTGTATTGTTTGAAGGTAGGAAATAAATTTCTATTCAATGAGGAAGAATGGGATGGACAGGAAATGTATGCCTACCTTTGTGGAATGTTTCATGGTGCAATGATTGGAAAAAATCATGGCAGATAAAATCAAATTCAAGAAAGTCTACCGTTCCAAAAACCATAAGGTGGAACGTAGAAAGCAAGCCAGACAAAAGCAAAGGCTAGTCTGGAAAACACTAACTGCAAAATCATAGGAGAAAAAAATGCAGGTAGAAACTAAAATCGTGGCAGTTGATCCACAGGAAAACATCAACATTTTCGCAAACGTATCTGTGGCAGATGTGCAGGTGCGTAGGATGGACAAGCAGAACCGTCACGGTAAGAACGGCACATTCCATAACAACAAGGGTTATATTGTTGTTGGACGTAGCCCATATAACGGGCAGTTTGTCTCACTGAAAAAGTAGACTTGTTAATCTAAGGTGGATGTGATAGACTGCGTCCACCTTAAACCTTTAGGAGAATTAAAAATGTCTAATCATACATATCTTTTTACAGTCGGTGGTGTTTCATTCTATGAGCACGAGGAATATGGTGATGAATTTAATCTGATTGCTAAGATTGATGGTAAATGGATTAATACATATTACTTTGACAAGCCTAGCATTGAGGAAGCTAAAGAATTAGTCGCAGATGTAAAAGCAGGGCATGAAGAAACTTATGAGGTGATGTGATGGAAGATATCTATAAATGCATGGACTGTGGTGGTGAGCATGATGGCTACCACAGTCTGAAACATTATAGTTATGACAGTGGGGGCTTTTGTCGTTACTGTGGTGGTGATTATGTAATTGGTTTAGCAGACCTTGAAGAAGAGGAAGAGGAATAAAAAATGTCTATACCTTATGAAGGATACCCAAGTTGGAATAGTTGGAATGTAAGCTTGTGGATTAACAACGAATATAATCTGTACATGACAGCCTATAATCTGGTACAGCGTGAAGGTATGATAAGGGCTGTTGAGATACTAACAAACTGGTGGGAAGGTAAGGTAACACCAGATGGTGCAAGGTTTAACAAACGGTCTATATCATTAGCATTGGAAGGGATGGACGAATGAGTATCAATCCACACGTTAAAGAATGGTTAGAAGAAATCGAAACAGACACTCTTGAAGATATGAAAGAAAGTTTTGGAGTGGACGTTGCTCTAGATTTCAACGTAATAAAGTTTGGAAAGGTAAAAGATTTATTGAGAGACAAAACCTATGATGATATTCCAGAGAGGATTATTCAACTAGAGTTCTACTTTGTTAAGGATGAGAGAATAAATGAAGAATATCTAAAAGAATATGTCGATAAAGTATATCGTGCATGGTTTCATAAAGAGAGGTGTGGGTGCTCACATGATTGCTGTGGATGTACATTTACAGCCAATTATTTCATTATGAAGCGTGGCAAGTATGATTATGGTGAAGCAGATATGTATGAGTTTGTAATCATGCAGACCAACGGTATCAACTATTAGAAGGGCAATCAAATGAATGTAGAAACATTACCCATTAACAGGCTAGTACCATTCTATCTGATGTCTAGCTATCTATACTACAAAGAAGATAGGCAGGTACTTACAGATGAGGACTTTGACCAACTAGCCAAGCGATTACTTGATAATTGGGATAGTGTAGAGCATATGCATAAACACCTTATATCTAAAGAGGATTTACAGGCAGGTACTGGATATGCTATAAAGTATTCACAGAGAATAATTAATGCTGCAAAAAACTGGATAGGAGAATAAAATGCAGGAAGATATCTATGAAGAACTGACCTTTGAATTGTCCACATATACTGTGGAGAATGGTAGGCACGTTTACCATGTGTCTACTTTAGATGGTGAAACAATAGCAATAATTGATAAACTAGAAGATTGGGGATTTAACGATGACTAAGACACATCAAATACTAATTCGTAACAGCAAAGGCCAGTTACTATCTATCGTACAGGCAGATGGTGGTGAGCATGGCATCATGGGTAATACAAACTCTGGTCAGGTAGAGGCAATGGCATTTAGTCCATTGGCTGACGCCCCAGATGGATATCTAAGTGCCAAGGACTTAGCCAATGTGCTCTTACATTTTGAGGAGCATGGCACTAACCCTGCTCAGACTGAGTATGAAGAAGATATGAACAGCCTATACTATGATGGTGATGGATGGACTGATGAAGATATAGATATTATGGAAAGGGAGATGTTCAAATGAGCAAAATGATTCTTATGTATGGCTGTGACACAGCAGACTTGGATACTCTGATATCTGATGCACAGCAACCGTATATGGGTGGACTTAATATGTTGGCTACTTCCATCCTGTCAGATGCTCAAGAGTGTATTGCAATAGGCTCTTTTGATAGAGCAAGGCAGTTTATTAATCGTGCCAAATATGTAATCATGCAAGGAGAAAAGGAATGAGCAACCATGTAAATGAAATGGTATTGGAACAATGCTATGAAGAGGTTATGGGTATGGCTGTTGATGACCTATTGTACAAAGTAAGAGACAAAGGTAATGACCATGATTATGAGGTGTTGCTAAAAATAGTTTCAGATGTAGCAGAAGAGTTGTTTGTCGATAGGAGTGAGTGATATGACAGGTGAAGAGATGTTTAACATAGCACTATTATTGACATACCTAACAGGTATACTTATATTACTATACATAGGATGGAGAGATAAATGAATTGTTGGCACTGTAATACGCAACTGATATGGGGGAGTGACCATGATATATCAGAGGAAAATGTAGATTATTGTATGGTTACGAATTTGTCCTGCCCAAATTGTGGTAGTTCCGTAGATGTATACTATCCGGTAGAGAATATAGGTATGCCTGTTAATGGGGGTGGCACTATACCCAGAATAAAGGAGAATGAAGATGCCTAATAATTTTGCAAAGACTAGAGATATTGAGAAGCCATATGCAACTTATCGTGTAGAAAATCCTAGCAATGGGATGTACTTTGAATGGAAAGTATTGAAGGCATGGCAGACCAGAAAATCAGAACAGTCCAAGCCCTATGGCAGATGGTTCTGTGCTGTTCAGTCACCTATGACCTATGGTTCATGGGAGAGAGGGGATGTCTATGTATCTGATATCCTTGAGTTAAATCCACAACTAATCCAAGCAGACCCAGAATGGGTAGAAAGAATGGAAAGCTAATGGTAGAAAAGAAATACGAAATTATTGCACACGAGGTTGTGGAATATACATACATAGTGGACGCAGAAGATATTGACGAAGCTATTGACATGGTACGGGAAGAAGAGTATGATCCTGTTCAAGTAGAAAATATTTTTAATGTTATAGACAGTGTAAAGGAGATTAAATATGTCTAAGATTAAACGTGAACCTTATGAAGACCGTAAAGTTATGGTGTCTGCCTCAGACTTATCAACACTGATTGCCTATCGTTGGGATGCAATGAGGTCTTTAAAAGAACAAGGGTTTGATATTCTTGCTGATGATTTGCATGAAGCAGGTTCTCGATGCACAGAAAGACTATACAAATCAGGTTTTTGGGTAGAATAGTTTTGGAAGCAATAGGAAATTTATTTTTATATGTAGGGGTATTAATTAATTCTATTCCCCTACTTATATTTATCTATCTAATTTTATTTGTGAGAGAAAGATGATTATTAATTGGGAACTAGTAATATATATAATAACTTTAATAGGTATGTTAAAGTTATATCTTAGACTAAGAAAAGGAGAATAAGTTATGTCTGATAATTTGTGGAATAAAGACCGTAAGAAATTGTTTCGTGAATTATACCATCAGTATATGGAAGAAGGGTACGAGAGTAAAGAAGCTAAACGTCTGGCTAAAGAAGAGGCAGAAGATATGATGGCTGAGTACGAAGACTTTGCTATGTCTGTTGCCTATGAGGAGTTTGGGGATGACTAGTCTTGTAGAAGAGATGATTGGGGATGGTGGCAAAGAAGCTACCATCCACGAGTTTAAAGAAAGCTATGAAGTTCTGTTAGCACAGGATGGAAAGATAGAGCACAAAACATTCTTTCCCCTTGACGAGTTTGGTTTGGAACTGGCAAGGGATTGGGCAAGACGTTGGACAAAAGGAGTAAACTACAATGACAATAACGCTGAATGAATATCAAGAACTAGCAATGAAGACTGCAATCTTTCCAGAGAGTGCAAAGTATTCTTACCCTGCATTAGGTCTGGCAGGTGAGGCAGGAGAGGTTGCCAACAAAGCAAAGAAACTGATTCGGGATGGTGCAACAGAAGAGGAGTTAGCTGTTAAGCTGATGGACATTGCAGATGAGTTAGGTGATGTCTTGTGGTATGTCGCAGCAATGGCAAAGGCTTGCGATGTAAGTCTGGAACAGATTGCTAAATCTAATCTGCATAAACTAGCAGACAGGGCAAGGCGTGGTAAACTTGGTGGAGATGGAGATAAGAGATGACTAAAACTATTGAACTTCAGGATGGTGAGATTGCTATCATATGGTCTGTAGATGATGTGATGGAAGAGTGTAAGTGGCTAACTAAAGAACAGGCACATGATGTATTATATTATGTAGATATAAAACATGATGCTAATCTAGGTGTTAATTGGGAAACTCTTCGATATTGGGCAGAGCATTTATATCCACAGGAGAAAGCAGATGACTAAGAAAAAAACAAAGACACTTGAACTAACACCAGAACAGGCCAACGCATTGATGGTCATGCTGGAGAACGAAATAGAAACAGTGTTTACATACGGTGACTATGACCCGATTGCAGATTGGGAGTTTGCAGACCTGTATGCATATAAGCTGTTAGCATATAAAACTTACAAGGATTGGTACATGGAGAATCATGGTGAATAACTTATACAAATTAATTATGGACAGTAGACATAACCCATTGCGTAACATACCTGATGTAAATACACGTCACATGATTATGCAAGTGTTGGCATGGATGTGGTGTATCATATTCAGTATGTATCTGGGTAGCATTGTTGCCTTTGGTATCAGTGCCATGATACACGCAGTTGTGATAGCAGGTGTGTTCATTACAGTTGGTGTGTTTGAGACAGCCAAGCGTAGGCCACAGTATTTCGGTGGATTAGGCCGGGGTGCAGGTGGAGAGCATGAGTAAGTGCGAAGACTGCACATACGATGAGCGTGGCAAACTGACGCATACCTGTGGTCATTGTGAAGAGAAAGCTATCAAGGCACGTATTCAATGGTGGCAGGATGGCAAGAGAAAATTAAAGGAGAAAGAAGATGAAAATGTATAAAGTGATAGCTACTATTGAGGTAAACATAGAGGCAGATAGCTATGAAGAAGCAGAGATGAATGGTGTTGATTGTCTTGATTGGAGCAATGCTGACATAGAAGTATTAGAAATCGAGGATGAATAACACGATGGATAAACTATTTAGAAAGCTAGGATTAAAGGATGACTATGGCTACTGTGACCCAAGCATTGTTGGGTTCATTGTAATTTGGTCTGCGTTTGGATATATGTTTTATACAGCGATAGTAGGTATTATAGAAAGGATAATTGGATGAAAGAGTTTGCCCTTGTCATAAGTATGTGGGGTCATACAGGTGTGGAGTGGGAGTTTATTGGCAATCAATCCATTATGAAAGAAACCCTATCACAAGAACAGTGTGAGTTCATATCGCATGAAGAGATGTGGAATCACGAGAACCAGAACAAGTATTATAAGATACTTATTCAGTGTTATCCAACAGATTGTGCAGGAAAAAAGGAGTGTGAAGATGATTGATGTTTACATTACAACAGGATTTGATGACAAGGTAGTAACAACTATCCCACACTATCAGCTAGAGGATTGGCTGGAAGACAGGGAAAGGTTGTGTCGTGCAATGGGATATGAAACAAAAAGAACTAATCGTCTGCTTCATGTGCTTGACAATGGCAGACTAGATACTGTATACTTTGCCAGAAATTAAATAGGAGAAGAAATGGAATACGAAGAATCAAAAGAAGTTTCCAGAGGAAGTTGTGATGCTTGTGGTTCGTCAGACGCAAACATAGCTTACTCAGATGGTCACAGTTATTGTTTCTCATGTACAGCATATACGAAAGGGGATACAGAAGATATGCAATATACAAAGCCAGCACCAGTACAGGGTGTATATCATAATAACTTTTCTGATGGTCAGGTCACAGGACTAGCAGACAGAAAGATTAGTCAACAGACTTGTCAGTTCTTTGGCGTAAAGACTGTCTCTTCTGGTGACCAGATTGTAAAACATATCTATCCATACTTTGACGAATCAGGTACACACGTTGCCAACAAGGTTCGTCAGGTACATAACAAAGGATTTATGTCAGAAGGACAACTGCCAAAGGCAAAGCTATTTGGTCAGAGTAAGTTCGGACAGAAGGGTAAGTTTATTACCATATGTGAAGGTGAACTGGATGCCATGTCTGCATACGAACTGATGGGGTCTAAGTGGCCTGTGGTTTCCATCAAGAATGGAGCACAGTCAGCATTAAAAGATGTAAAGGGTAGCTATGACTATCTGAATCAGTTTGAAACTATCGTTATCTGCTTTGACAATGACGAGCAGGGTAAACTTGCAGCCAACAAAGTTGCTCAGTTATTTGAACCAAATCGCTGTAAAATCATGGACTTACAGTACAAGGATGCTAACGAGTATCTAAAGATGAACAAGCGTGAAGAGTTTACTCGTGCATGGTGGGAAGCAAAGCCGTACACCCCTGCTGGTATTCACAACCTTGCAGACATATCACACAGGCTATACGAAGAAGAAGATGTGGAGACTTGCCCGTATCCTTATCATGGTCTGAACGAGAAACTATTTGGTATTCGCACAGGTGAACTGGTTACTGTTACTGCAGGTACAGGTGCAGGTAAGTCCAGTATGATGCGTGAGTTGATGCATCACCTGTTGATGAATACAGAGCACAATGTAGGTGTATTCTCTCTCGAAGAAAACATCAAACAGACTGCGTTTCACCTGATGTCAGTTCAAGCTAATGACCGTATCTACATCAAAGAGATACGAGAAAAGTACAGTTTGGAACAACTCAAAGATTTTGAGAGAAAGACCATTGGCACTCGTAGGTTCTATGCCTTTGACCATTTTGGCTCTATTACTACAGACGAGATACTTAATCGTGTACGTTACATGGTTAAGGCTCTGGACTGTAAGTTCATTATCATTGACCACCTGTCTATCCTTGTATCGGGCTTGGAAGGTGAGGATGAACGCAGAAACATTGACCAGCTTATGACTAAGCTACGTTCACTGGTAGAAGAAACCAGATGTGCAATGCTGCTTGTATCTCACTTGCGTAGAGCATCAGGCGATAAGGGTCAGGAACAGGGCAAAGAAATATCTCTGTCCATGCTACGTGGCTCACATTCTATTGCACAGATTAGTGACGCAGTGATTGCATTGGAACGTGACCAGCAAGCACAAGACCCTATACAGGCAAATACAACTGCAGTCAGGGTGCTAAAGAACCGTTATGCAGGTGAGACAGGTGTGGCAACCTATCTTCTGTACGACAAAGACACTGGCAGAATGTCAGAGATTGAGAACCCATTTGAGGTAGACACAAACGCAGAAGATATAGGAGACTTTCTATGAAGGTAGCAAAGATTGATGGAGCATACAACAGACGGTTTATTCGTGAGGTGTATGAGAAGAATGATGGCAAAGCAAAAGAAGCCATTATGAATTACTTGATAAAGAATGGACATGAGATACTTGATAGTCAGGAAAACTTTTCGTTTGACATCAAGAGCAAAAAAGGAGATAATACATACTTCTCAGAAGCAGAGATGAAAAACCAGTGGAGTGGTGATTGGCCTGAGACATGGAAGGAAATCAGGATACCATATCGTAAACATAAACTGATTAACAGGATGGCAAAGTTAGGAGCAGATAATCATTTCTTTAATTTCTACGTTATCAGAACAGATGCAAAGATGGCATGGCGAATTAAAGACTTTGTTGTTGCTGAATCAGAAGTGAAGAAGTTATTTAGTTATCGTGTAAAAGGTGAAAGCTTTTTCCACATACCATATCAGAAAGCGGAGTTAGTGGAACTATGAAAAGAGTAGTACTTGATATCGAAACAGATGCTATTGATGCAACAGTTGTGCATTGTATAGTAGCACAGGATTTAGATACAGGTGCAGTAGACACATGGTATGGGGAGTCCATCAAGGACTTTCCTGCATGGTCAGAGAGTGTTGATGTCTTTGTCATGCATAACGGTGTGTCTTTTGATGCACCAGTAGTAAACCGTTTAACAGGTAGCAATATACCTTTGAGTAAGATACGTGACACATTAATTCTATCTCAGCTTTATGACCCATCTCTTGAAGGTGGACATTCTCTTGAGGCTTGGGGTCAAAGACTTGGCTATCCAAAGATAGAGTTTAATGACTTTACATATTTCTCTGAAGAGATGTTGAAGTATTGTAAACAAGACGTAGTTGTTACTGTAAAACTATATGAACATTTACTTCCTCAAATGAAGAAGTATTCTGGTAAATCTATTGAACTTGAACATCAGGTACGAGCAATCGTAGACAAGCAAGAAGAGAATGGATTTACTCTTAACATACAAGAAGCCTCATGCCTTGCTGCAAGGCTCTCAGAAGAGGCTACAGTTATCGAAGAAGAGATGCAGGGTATCTTTCCACCTATTGTCACAGAACGCTACTCAGAGAAGACAGGAAAGCGTTTAAAGGACAATGTAGAAGTGTTCAATCCTGCATCAAGACAACAGATAGGCAAACGTCTGATAGAGAAAGGCTGGAAGCCAAAGAACTTCACACCTACTGGTCATCCAATTGTGGACGAAGGTACACTGAAAGATGTAAACATACCAGAGGCACAGAAGATTGCACAATATCTGCTGTTACAAAAGAGAGTTTCACAGGTCAGGTCTTGGCTTGACGTGGTGGAAGAAGATGGTAAGGTTCATGGTAGAGTTATTACTTTGAAAGCCATCACAGGGCGTATGGCTCACAACTCTCCAAACATGGCTCAAGTTCCTGCTGTCTATTCTCCCTACGGTAAGGAATGTAGACAGGTTTGGATGACTAGCAGTGATAAGTACAAGCTGTTAGGTTGTGATGCTAGTTCGCTTGAACTTAGATGCTTGGCACACTATATGGGTGACAAGAAATTTACTGATGAGGTAGTGGGTGGTGACATTCACACTGCAAATCAGAAAGCTGCAGGACTACCTAGCCGGGATTCAGCGAAGACATTTATCTATGCTTTGATTTACGGTGCAGGTCCAGCAAAGATTGGTAGTATCGTAGGTGGTGGTGCTAAAGAAGGAAAGAAAATTATGGACAAGTTTATGTCTAATATGCCAGCCCTAAAGACTTTGCGTGATAAAGTTGATAGAGCATCAGGCACTGGATATATTCGTGGACTTGATGGCAGACTTCTAAAAGTGCGACAACAACACGCAGCTATGAATCTATTGTTACAGGGTGCAGGTGCTATCATCTGCAAAGAATGGTTGCGGCAAATAACTTTAATGACGCAACGAGATTATGATTACAATCTTGTTGCGTCTATACATGACGAGTATCAGTTTGAAGTACGTGTAGACCAAGCAGAAAGATTTGGTGAGCTTACACAGAGAGCAATGAAGCAGGTAGAAAAAACACTATCAGTTAATTGTCCTCTGGACAGTGAATATAAAATTGGAAACAATTGGGCAGAAACACACTAATACTTGTTGACATACTATTATGTATGTTGTATACTTTCAAAATCAGAAGTGGCTAAGACCACACAGTAAACTAAATAAGGAGATGAAAATTATGCCAGTACTTTCAGGTAAAGCCCATTGGGCAAGCATTGCAAACCCTAATACTACTTTTGAGCCAGTATATTCTATTGACTTGGCTATCGAAGGTGACGAACTTAATAAAGCTCGTCAGTTGGGATTGACAATTAAAAATAAAGGTGATGACCGTGGTAACTTTGTTACTATTAAACGTAAGCAATATCGTAAGGATGGTTCTGAAAACAAACGTCCTGACCTTGTTGACTCGAATAAAAATAATATGGGCAATACTCTCGTAGGAAATGGTTCAGACGTAAACGTATTGTTTAAGACTTTTGAGTGGGAGTATGCAGGTAAAACTGGTATGGGTACTGAGCTTCAAAAAGTTCAGGTTACCAACCTGATTGAATACTCTGATGGGTCTGATGACTTTGATGTTGTGCCTGACGGTTATAGTGCAGTGGATACCTTGAATGACGATATCCCCTTTGGTAACACTGGTAGCTAAAACATAACATCAACAAGGGTGCTACACATATTGTAATATGGTAGTGAGTTGGCTAGTGTAGGGTGGGTACGCCAATTATTAAGGAGATATTATAGATGACTGATTATGTAAATAATCCACCACATTATAAGAATGGTGATATACAATGTATTCAAGCTATTGAATCAGCATTATCACCAGAAGAGTTTAGAGGTTTTTGTAAAGGTAATGTAATTAAGTATACTTGGAGAGAACAATATAAAGGTAAAGACCAAGACCTTTCAAAAGCTTTATGGTATCTAACTAGGTATTTAGAAAAGGAAAACAAATGAAAACTATAGATACTTTAATTGAAGATATACATACTCTGTTAGAGACAGGAATTAATACTTCAACTGTTCAGAATCGTGATAAGATTCGTGACTTTGCTATGGAAATATCTAGTTCTGTTGCTCGTCAATTAGGTGAGGGAAAACGTGAGAAGATGACCTCACTACGTATGTCACAGATTGGTAAGCCAGATAGACAGCTTTGGTATGAATTAAAAAGTCCAGTAGAGCCAGCACCGATTGACGGTCAAACTAAACTAAAGTTTATTATGGGAGATATCCTAGAGGCTCTTCTTATTCTACTCACTGACCTGTCAGGACATAAAGTAACAGAGCAACAGAAAGAAGTAGAGATTGATGGTGTTAAAGGCCACAAGGACTGTCGTATAGATGGCACTGTGGTAGATATCAAGTCTGCCTCTTCCTATGCCTTTAAGAAGTTTAAAGAAGGCACGTTGCATACTGATGACCCATTCGGATATATAGCTCAGATATCTGGCTATGCCGAAGCAGGTAAAGACGAAGAAGCTGCATTCTTTGCTATTGATAAATCATCTGGTGAAATGACTGTTATGAAAGTTGAACCTATCAGAATGATAAATGCAAAGCAAAGAATAGGAAAGGTTAAGAATTTTATTAGTTCTGATATACCACCTGCAAGATGCTATCCTGATGAAGAGGATGGTAAGTCTGGTAACAGAAAGCTTGCTATTGGCTGTGTCTACTGTCCTTTTAAAGAAGATTGCTGGAAGGATGCTAATGGTGGACGAGGACTTAGAAAGTTCCAATACTCTAATGGTATTAGATATCTTACGCAGGTAGGTAAAGTACCTGATGTAAAAGAAGTTGCCTAATGGGTAAGAAAAAAAATAGAGACAGAAACGAGCACAACTATCGTTCTAATTCAGAATATAACTGTGCTTGTTTTTTAAATAAAAATAAGGTTGAGTTTGAATATGAAACATTCAACATACCTTACTTGTGGCAAGAGGATAAGAAGTACATACCTGATTTTATTCTTCCTAACGGCATCATATTAGAAGTCAAAGGAAGGTTTATGTTGGAAGACAGAAAGAAACATTTGTTTATACGTGACCAGCATCCTGAATATGATATTAGGTTTGTCTTTGATAATCCAAATAGAAAACTATACAAAGGCGGTAAGATGACTTATGGAGATTGGTGTGATAAATATGAGTTTCTTTACTGCAAAGGTGGAGAGGGAATACCAAAAGCATGGTTGAGAACAAATGCAAATAAAGGATATAATCCTAGCAGAAGACGAGCAGGTTGAGCTTAAAACGGCAGAGAAGACTTTATTCTTAACTGTCATACTACAAGCACTACTTGACGCAACAAAGCCCCGATATGATGGCGAACCTACTAACTCTATTCTTGAAAGAGAAAGAGCTATAGCTTGGTTCTTTGCATCAGTCGGGGTGACTGCTGAAGATTTTCATTCTGTATGTGACTATGCAGGAGTTAATCCTGTGTACATGAGAGAGTTTGCTTTCAAGGTTCTCAAGTCAGGCGAGGTTGAATACGTTAGAAAAAGAATTAATGCTGTTTTGGGGCATGAATAGTATTGTAATTTTATCTTTATTGTGATACAATTTTAAATTCCAACTCAGTTCAAGAAAGGGATATCAATGAATAATTATTTACCTACAGATTACCAAAACTTTATTGCCTTGTCACGATATGCTCGTTGGAAAGAAGACGAACAAAGACGTGAAACATGGCCTGAAACAGTTGGCAGATACTTTGATTATATGTCTGACCATCTTAACAAAAAGCACGGCTATAATCTTGAAGACGAATTACGCAACGAACTAGAGGAAGCCGTGCTCACACAACAAATAATGCCATCCATGAGAGCATTGATGACTGCAGGTCCAGCGTTAGACCGTTGTCATGTTGGTGGCTATAACTGTTCTTACATTCCTGTAGACAGTCCTCGTGCCTTTGACGAGTGTATGTACATCCTAATGTGTGGTACAGGTGTTGGCTTCTCAGTTGAACGTAACAACATTGACAAGCTTCCCATTGTGAACGAAGCATTTCATAAAACAGATACAGTTATCAAGGTGGGTGATAGCAGACCCGGTTGGGCAAAATCTTTACGTGAAATGATTGCTATGCTATATGCTGGTCAGATTCCTAAATGGGATGTATCAGAGGTACGCCCTGCAGGAGCAAGGCTCAAGACTTTTGGTGGACGTGCATCAGGTCCAGCCCCTTTGATTGACCTGTTTAATTTTTGCATTGACATCTTTAAAAATGCAGCAGGACGTAGACTATATCCTATTGAGTGCCATGACCTGATGTGTAAGATTGGTGAGGTTGTGGTAGTAGGTGGTGTACGTAGGTCAGCCCTTATCAGCCTGTCCAATCTAAACGATGACCAGATGAGCCATGCTAAATCAGGACAGTGGTGGGAAAATGAAGGTCAACGTGCATTGGCAAATAACTCTGTAGCATATAAAGAAAAGCCTCAGATGGGTACATTCATGCGTGAGTGGCTGTCTCTATATGAATCTAAGTCTGGTGAACGTGGTATCTTTAATCGTGAATCAGCCAAGGTGCAAGCAGCAAGTAATGGACGGAGAGATGCAGACCATGAGTTTGGTTGTAACCCTTGTTCAGAAATTATTCTACGTCCTTATCAGTTCTGTAATCTTTCAGAGGTGGTTGTACGTGCTACAGATAACTTGGAAACATTAGAAAACAAAGTTCGTCTGGCAACTATTCTTGGCACATTTCAAGCTACACTGACAGACTTTAAATATATACGTAAAATCTGGAAGGATAACACAGAAGAAGAAAGACTTCTTGGTGTATCTCTTACAGGTATTTTAGACAATCAATTAATGTCTGGTAAGAGTGCTATGTTTGGTATGAATATTAAAACTACTTTACAAACTCTAAAGGATAAAGCAATTGAGACAAATAAACATATGTCTAAATCTCTTGGAATACCACAGGCTGCAGCAATTACTTGTGTCAAACCATCAGGTACAGTATCTCAGTTGGTAGACAGTGCATCAGGTATTCATGCTCGTCACAACCCATATTATATTCGTACTGTACGTGGTGATAATAAAGACCCACTTACGCAGTTTATGATTGCACAGGGTATTCCTGCAGAGCCAGATGTAATGAAGCCTGATAGCACAACAGTCTTTAGCTTCCCTATGCAGTCACCTGCAGGGGCTGTATGCCGTACAGATATGACAGCTATTGAACAGCTTGAATTATGGTTGATGTATCAACGTCATTGGTGCGAACATAAACCGTCTGTTACAATCTCTGTTAAAGAAGAAGAGTGGATGGACGTAGGTTCATGGGTATACGAACACTTTGACGAGGTATCAGGTATTAGCTTCCTACCTTTTAGTGAGCATACATATCAGCAAGCACCTTATCAGGACATTACAAGCATAGAGTATGACGAGGCCAAGATAAAGATGCCTGAAAAAATTAATTGGTCTTTGCTTTCAGACTTTGAAAAAGAAGACACAACATCAGGTGGACGTGAGTTAGCTTGTACTGCAGGGGTCTGCGAAGTTGTAGATTTAGATGCAGCATGAGTAACATTGTAAACATACCACCATGTAAAGTTTGGGTGAGAAAAGAATACCTGACAGACCATCAGTCTGGATATGGTGAATTTGTAGAAGGGTATTGGGTAACGGCAAAGTCGTTACCCGGTAGAACCTTTTACTTTGAGACTTACCTTCCTGCATATGCAGCTATGTATGATAAACTTCCTATATCTGCATTTGTATCAGAGCCTAAGACACCAGATCCTGACCTTCCTCTGGATGAGTTACAGTTCTGGAACTGCATGGACTATGGTGTAACTGCCATTGAAAAGCAGTTTATAGGTTCTATGGGTTTCCAAGCTCGAACAAAGAGGCATGGAATGATAGGTGGTAAATATCTTTTTACTCTGGATAATTTGCATGAAAACATTCAACAGATTGATTGTAATGTAAGTGAAGTTCCACAGGAACATAAATCATTTAACTGCCTTGAACTTGAGAATGGACAGTATTGTCTATATCCTAACAACAGAATGAGAATATATGATGTATCTCTTTCACCTAAAGATGTTAAGATACCAGACTTTAAAGTATCTACAGAATATTATGAAGTAGAAAATCCTTTTTCAGATTGGGGAACACTAGGAGACACTGAAGAATACTTTTGGAAAACGGAGAATGAAGAATGAGCATGAGAGAAAATATTTTAAGTGCATTAAAAAAACACGCTTATGGTAATATTGAATTGCATAAAATGAATATAGAAGTATATTTAAAAAATCCTGCAGGTATTGGAGAGCACTCTGATATTATGGAAGCTATTCAAGCAGAGTTGGATAAAATGGCTATGCATGAAGATAGACTTGATGTAATTGATAATTGGATAGAAGACCATAGAGTTTTAGTTCAAGAATGATTGAATGTAGTGGACTAGACTTGTTGTGGTGGCAGTGGTGGATACTTGTAATGATTACAGTAAACACCCTGCTTAACCTAATTGTTTTCTTTAGACATAGGTTTAGAAAAAACAATTGACAATTATAAAATGATAGAGTATAATTGTAGATAATTGCAATTGAAAGGAGTATATGATGGAAGATTTATCAATGCTTGAAGAACAAATTAAAGAAACAGAAGCACAACTTAAAGAGCTTAGATCAGAGTATCGTGAAAAGAAAACGGCAGGTCTTCGTGCAGCTTTTGCTGCTCGTGAAGATGCTAATCGTATGATTCGTGAAGAGATGAAAAACTTAGGATATCATAGTCCTTTAAATATATTTAGGTAATATTATGTTTATAGAAAAAAGACCAGTAATTTATGTTGGATATGATTCAAGGGAGCATGAAGCCTATGAGGTATTACGTAAATCAATTCTTAGATACAATCAAAAGTTTGACATCATACCTCTCGTACAACCAGCCCTTCGTAGAGCAGGGTTGTATAGGCGCACTATTCGTTTTGATAGTAATGCTGAGTCTGTCACTAGGATAGATGAGTTTGATGGTAGACCTTTTAGTTCTGACTTTACCTTCACTAGGTTCTTAGTTCCTGCTATTAACCAGTACGATGGTCTTGCATTGTTTATGGATGCAGATATGTTTGTACGTTGGGATATTGAAGAACTGTTTGAAAAGTTTGGTAATCGTGAGGAGTTTGCTGTACAGGTAGTTAAACATAATTACAGACCCAAAGAAGGACTAAAAATGGACGGTCAGATACAGCAGAACTATAATCGCAAGAACTGGTCAAGCTTTATTCTTTGGAATTGTTCACATCCTTCTAATTTAAACTTAACTGTGGATGATGTAAATACAAAGACAGGAAGCTGGCTACATGGTTTTTCTTGGCTATCTGATGATGAAATTGGTTGTCTTGACCATGAATGGAACTGGTTAGATGGTTGGTCACCAGAAGCTATTGTGCCTAAAAATGTACACTTTACTACAGGTGGTCCTTGGTTTGAGGATTGGAAAGGTGAACGTAAATCAGACACAGAATATGCTGGAGAATGGCAAGCATTTAAAAGCAAAGTATTTATGGATAAACTTGTAGGAGAAGTAATATAATGTATATTTTTGTGACATCATTTAGTGAATCTGGATACCACGAGTATGCTAAGAATATGCTTGAAAGTGTAGTAGAAAAATGGAATCCAAAACACTTCAAGCTTTATGCTTACTACCATGACTTTGATATTAACTCTGTTGATGCACCTCAGTCTGAAACAATTGAGTATAGAAACCTTAATGATATTGAGGAGATGCTTCAATACCGTGAACGTATGAAGCAGCATGACGGTACAAACGGTGGTACACAAGCATACAACTGGCGTATGGATGCAATTAAATGGTGTCACAAAGTATATGCTTTGTCTGACCTTGCATTTGAAATGATGGAAGAAGAGTATGACGAAAGCAACTGGATGATTTGGTTAGATGCAGATACAGTAACCACCAAACGACTAGACATAAAGCAGTTTCCTAAGTGGCTTCCTGATAAAGCAGACTTAGTACATCTTGGCAGAAAGGATGCAGATTACAGTGAAACAAGTTTCCTTGGTTTTAACCTCTCTTCTCATAATACTTGTAGTATTATTGCTGATTTCCGTGGTGCATACACTATCGGAGAAACCATTTCATATAGAGAATGGCATGACGGATTTATCTTTGAACGGTTACTCAACATCTACAAAGCCCACGGGATGGTTACCAAAAACTTATCTGAACACGCTAGAGGATTAGCAGCTTTTGCTCAGTCACCTTTGTCAGAATATTTTAATCATTACAAAGGTAATCTAAAAAAGAAACTTAGTAATACAGAAGTTTCACCAGATGTAACAGGCCCACGTAGATATAAACAACTTGCAGATATTATACGTTTCTATAAACCAAGTACCATTCTTGAAACAGGTACATGGAATGGTGGACGTGCAGTAGAAATGTCTCTCGCTGCCTTTGAAAATACAGACAAGGTTCACTATATTGGTTTTGATTTATTTGAAGAAGCAACAGAAGAATCTGATGCATATGAAATGAATAGTAAAGCACACAATACAATAGAGGCTGTTAAAAAAAGATTAGAAGATTTTAAAGTTCGTATGATAAAGACAGGCAAAGAGTTTACTTTTGAATTACATAAAGGTGATAGTAAGAAAACATTACCTGCTTGTAAGTCTTTAAAGAAAGTAGACTTTGCATATATAGATGGTGGACACTCTTATGAAACTGTAAAATCAGATTGGGAAGTAGTTAAAAAACATATTCCTGTTGTTGTCTTTGATGATTTCTTTTCAAAAGACAAAGAAGGAAATCTTCCTAAAGAAGAACATCTTGGTGTAAACAAACTTATGAAGGAGATTGAAGCGTATGGAAAAATCGTATTACCTAGTGCTGACGGTGTTCTTGGTGGTGGCATTACACATCTTTGTTTTGTAGCAAACAAAAAAGGTTTGTCTAAGCTTCCTGAAGAATTAACTCGTGTACCTATTATGGTAACCCCTAAAGATTCACGTCCTAAACAAGAAATTATTGACAATGTAAAAGCAAACTCAGAACTTATAGAAGATTTTGATTTTATTAAAACAAGTAAAGTTAATAATGAAACAGCAATCATTGTCTCTGGTGGTACTATTGACTTTAAAAAATTAAAGCAACGTATTAAAGCAACAAACAATAAAGTCTTTTGTGTTAAACATAGCTATCCTAAACTGTTAAAAAATGGTATTAAACCTTTTGCCTGTGTTATTCTTGACCCACGACCTATTGAGGGTGTTAGTACACATGGTATTGTTCGTAAAGATTTATTTAAAAAAGTAGATAAAGATACAATATTTCTTGTAGCTTCTATGACTGACCCCTCAGTTACTAAACATCTTCTTAGTAAAGGTGCAAATGTAAAAGGATGGCAAGCATATTCAGATGCACTACGTGATATGAATGTTAAAAATAAAATTGTTGTAGATAAAGAAACAGGTATTAATGAAGGTGCTACACTTATCACCGGGGGTACTTGTGCAGCTATGAGAACACTTGCTATTGGACACACACTTGGTTTTCGTAACTTTGAGTTGTTTGGTTTTGATTGTTCTGTAGATGAAGTAACAGAAGAAATGAAAAAAGAAACTACGGACACAGAAAAAACTAAACCTAAATATATGAAAGTAGAACTATCAGGTAAACACTTCTGGACAACAGGAGAATTACTTGCTATGGCTCAAGACTGTGAAAAGTTATTTGAACAAGCTGAGATTGACATGGGTATTATATTCCACGGTGAAGGTACTCTATGTGCTCAAGTATTTGAAAACTCAATGCGTGGAAAAGAAAAACATTACTCAGAGTTATTAAATGTCGCAGCTTAATGATAAGCAAGAACAGTTTTGTCAGAACTATGTCCTCAGTCGAAATGCTACGAAAGCGGCAAAGGCTGCAGGATATAGTGAGTCCTCTGCCTATAACCAAGGTCATAGACTTTTACAAGAAGAACGAATACAAGAAAGGCTTAAAGAACTTACTAATGAAATGGTGACCAATGTAGATGTGGTCAGTGAGATTGAAAAGCAATATGAAGTAGCTCGTAATGGTGGACACGGAACAACAGCTTTAAAAGCTTTGGAGTTGTTGTCTCGTGTAAGAGGTAATAATACAGACGTAGAAGACCAAACAACAGAAAGCCTAGAGGAAGACATAAAAGGAATTATGCAAGCTCTAGGCTTTGAACAATGTTTTCTTCTTTTTGCAGAAGCTTTCCCAGATGAGTTTAATAATGAAGAAGAGGATGACGAACTACTTCTTACCGAAGAACTTAGTAGCACTACGGACACCGAAGCTGGCAGCTACGATAACCCCTAAACTATATTGATACCATTCAGGCATCATTTCTAATTGTTTAAAACCATTAGCAACTACTTCTTCCATACCCGGAATGAAAGCTAAAATTAATGGGATTGAAAACAGTATTACTAACCACTCGTCTTTCCAACTTGACGATGAGGCACGAGCCATTTCCAAATCCCAATCAATTTCTCCAGTGGCTTTCTTTTCCATTATTGTAGCTTCAGCTTTTGCTTTAGCTACTTTTGCTTCCGTCTTTGCTTTTGATTTTTCTACAGAACCTTTTAACCAAGTTCCTGCCAACTCTGAAACTGGACCTATAAGGGCTGTCCACATATCCTATCTCCCTTGCTTTTGATATTGCTACACCTATTATTTAAAACTCTCCGTTTTTCATAGCATCTGATAAAATTGTAGCACGTCTTCCTACTTGTCTAGCCCATTTAGAATCTAACATTTCTATTGATGCAGCTTCCCACTTTTTTTCATATATTGCGTTCCACATTTTTTTAAACTTACATAATCTTGGAACACCCATATTAAATGCCATATCCATTAGTACAAGTTGTCTTGTGCTATCTAATTCCTCTACACATTTATGTACTGCACATAGTTCACGTTCCACAATCTTAACATCATTCATTGCAAGATAACGTGCATCTGCTTCTGTAATACCATGTTCATAGACAGCATCCATATGAGGATAGTCCATGTAGTCAAGTTCTTCTTTGCTTATGCCACGGTCTTTTAAGTTCCTACCTATTCCTATTGTGTCTATTCCAAGTGTATCTTGGTATACAGTAAGAACCATTCCCTCATGTTCTATAAGCTTATCTAAAAAATGTGATTCACTATACTTCATTTTTTATTACTAAACCCAAAATAAGATGCGACTAGGGCTGACAAGCTCCCATACATCATCATCAGTATTGCTTCTGCACTGGCAAACCTTCCCGGACTTACAAGCACAGCTATCGTTGTCACAATCATTATCGCAAGTGCAACCCACGCCATGTACCTTCTGTTCTTCTGGTACGTCTTCTTGTCTGGTATTGTTTCGTTCATTTAGCATATCCTTACCTTACATATGTTTGAAGTGGTTTAAATATATCTAATCCTGATATACGTGGCTCTTTAATTTTTTTACCAGTTCTAACATCTACCACTGTACCATCTGGAAGATATAATAAACCTTTTTCTCTATCTAATCTTGAACCTATTGGACTTGGTGTTGTACCATAAAGACCTGCAAGAAATGCATCACGTTGTGTAGCGTCTGCCAAGTCCATTGTTTGAGTACCTACACCACGTTGATAGTAATCATCAGGTGTTACTTCAGGTGTTGCAGTTTCTCCTGCTTGTAATGTACCACTTCCATCTGCTATACTAGCTAATCCACTATCACCACCGTCACCCATAGGACTTGGACCTGTTCCTACAATACGACCATCTGGCATTGTTACATACCTTGTAAAGCTTGTACCATCTGCACTAGTTACATTAGTAGGAACACCACCTCTTTCTAAAGCATCAATCATTGCTTTTCTATTTCTATCACCTAAAAAGTTTAAAGCTTTTCCAGCTAATCCGGGTAAGTTACTGCTTCCCATATCTCTTTGTAAATTTGCAATAGCTTCTGCTCTATCTGTTCTATCTCTATAAGCATAATAAGGGTCACCATCCTGCATACCCAAAGGACCAACAGTTGCTTTACCAGCTTTAATATCTTCTATATCTGCTCCTCTTCCACCTAAAGCAGATAAAACTTCTTCTTCTGAAGCATCTCCATAAGTTGTTGGCGTAGAAGAAGTACTACTTCCAGTATCCCTATTAGGTTCTTGACCACCTCTTGAACCATCGTCTGGTCCGGGAGAATAATCAACATCTTTACCTTCACCAGTAACACCACCTTCATCAAAATCAAAAAAGAAAGCAGGAATACCCATAGGTCCGGGGTCACCAGAACCACCAAGACGTTTTAATGCATCTGCTTCTGAGCCTGTAATATAGGCAAGCATATGAGGCTGTCCCTTAATAGTAGTATTACGGGGTGCTTTAACTAAGCTTGCTAGTCCTTTTTTCTTTGCCATTATTTTTCTATCCTTGTATTATAAAGTCTCTGATATAAGTTGTAAACACTATCAGGTATGGTTGTTAGTGGTCCTTGAAATGTTTCTCTGGGTTTAGGTTCTGTTGGAACAAAAACATTTTGGTCTGCAGAAAATAACATTTCTAATTCACTAGGTTGTAGCTGTCTTTTTTTACCGCCCATAGTTATATCTTGTGTTAAACCTTCTACTGTATAACCAACATCTTTATATAATTGTATCACAGAACGTAATTCTTCAAAACCTTCAAACCTTATTTTTTGTGCATTAATATATTCTTCTTCTACTTCTTCAGGTGTAGCATTAGGATTATTTAATATTTGTTTTAATCTATTGTCAGCTTTTTTTATTTTAGATATAGGAGTATATATGTTTCTACTTATTCCTGCAGAAAGGTCTTGATTAGTTCTTCTTATACCTAATAAAGCAGGAACATCTATATCACCTTCTGATATAGTATATAAACTATCTGACAATCCTTGGTTATAATAATTTTTTCTTCTTTCCATATATTTAAGATAACTAGGGTCAAACAAATCTATAAGTTGTTTACCTAATGCTTCTGATATTCCCATTTCAGGAGAAGACAAATCTTGTTTTCCTTTAGCAAAATCTAT
>Ga0209348_1000166_pt1 | contig 38460 bp, 64 predicted proteins | sample ETNvirenome_2_30_FD_184065 | JGI IMG/M metagenome (GOLD analysis project Ga0209348, IMG submission 184065) | Marine viral communities from the Pacific Ocean - ETNP_2_30 (SPAdes) (version 2) | ecosystem: Environmental > Aquatic > Marine > Oceanic | place: Pacific Ocean | collected 2013-06-22 | reverse complement strand
ACTAGGAATTTAAAATGGCATTATCAGAAGCAGTAAAGTTATCTCTTAGAGATGCACAAGAAGATTTAAGAAATGCTCTTGCAACGGCAGCAAGAACAGAAAAACCATTTGTAAGTAAACATATTGCTGATATGTTAGCACAGATTGATAATGTTATAGATGCAAGCGATGTTATTGAAAAAATTGAAAATCGTAAGGATGGTGATAATGGATTTTTTGGACCTTTCTTTAACAATGATTTATTATGAATAACATTGGATTAGAAGTTGTCTTCTGGACAGTATTAGCACTCTATCTTTTAACGAAGTTAGGATTATTTAAAAAATGATTTTACCAGGTTCTACAGTTAAAGTGATAGATGAAAATTCAATATATAGAGGGTATGTTGGATGTGTTCAAAGAATACAAGGTAAGAAAGCAGCAGTTCTAATGGATAGTCATACTCCTTGGGACAAGATGATTACATTTAGACTTTCTGAACTTAATGAAGTGACAGAGGGTTTCCAATATTATCCTAAAAAGAAAAAATGAAATTAGGATTAGTGGCAGTTATTTTTATTATATTTTTACATTTAATAGGTATATCTGTGTCAGAATTTCACACAAACCCAAATGAAAATGAAATTTTATGGAGAGATGAATGAAACTAACACAAGAAATTATTGATAAAATACAAGAAGCTATGCACCATACTAAATTGAATGGTGATATCAATTGGCAGGATGGTGATGAAATCGACATATGTCTTGGGGGAACTTTTGCTGCCGACAAATTTATTTCTATAATTAATAGAACAAGGAGTAGTACATCAATTAAAAATTTTAAAAAATGATATCAGAATTTATTCAACGTCATATTGGTCCTACACAAGAGGAGCAGTATAAAATGTTAGATGATTTAGGTGTATCTACTATTGATGAACTTGTAAGACAAATTGTACCAGATTCAATATTACTTCGTGGTGATGATGATTTACCAAAACCATGTAGTGAGCAACAGGCACTTGAAGAATTAAAGGAAATATCAGAATATAATATTGTTAGAAGAAGTTTGATTGGTCAAGGATATTATGGAACAATCACACCACCAGTAATTCAAAGAAATGTATTTGAAAATCCTGCGTGGTATACATCTTATACTCCGTATCAGGCAGAGATATCACAAGGTAGATTAGAAGCATTATTTAATTATCAAACACTAGTTACAGAACTGACTGGATTACCAGTTGCGAATGCATCTTTATTAGATGAAGGAACTGCTGCTGCAGAGGCAATGTTACTTGCTCATAGTGCATCTAAGAAAAATATATTTTTAGTTGATAGTGAAGTATTTCCACAAACACTTGCAGTCTTACAAACAAGAGCAGAGCCACTAGGAATTAAAATAAAATTACTTGATTGGCATACTGTAGCATCATTAGAGGACTTTGAAGATGCCTTTGGATTGTTAGTTCAATTACCAAATAATAAGGGAAGACTTCGTGATCCGAGTTCACTTCTTCGTATTGCAGATGTGCATAAGTGTATGAAGATTGCAGTGGTAGATCCTTTATGCCAAGTGCTCATGCAACCTGTGGGTCAAATAGGATTTGATATTGCAGTTGGTAGTATGCAGAGGTTTGGAATACCTATGGGTTTTGGAGGACCTCATGCAGCATTCTTTGCAACCACTGACAAATATAAACGTAAAATTCCTGGACGTATTGTAGGGCAGTCGGTAGATAGTCAAGGTAATAAAGCACTACGGTTAGCGTTACAAACAAGGGAACAACACATAAGACGAGACAAAGCAACATCCAATATATGCACTGCTCAAGCACTCCTCGCAAATATGGCAGGTTTTTATGCTGCTTACCACGGTGCGGAAGGTCTGAAAAAAATAGCAACCAGAGTGTTGCGACATAGGCAATTGTTAGTAACAGCATTAAAGTGGTGTGGTATTGAAGTTGATGAATCAGAGGGATTTGATACTGTAAGATTCAAGGGTAAAAATACTATAAATGATTTTAATGTTCGATATGAAGATGGTTGGACAATCTTATCACTAGATGAACTCACAACAATTGAAGAAGTATTGTTAATTGTTCATTCTCAATACATGGATATTCCCTTTGAGATAAGTGATATGGTGAAAAGATATGAATGGTTGAATGTTCCTCTTCGAAAAAAACCTTGGTTACAACAAGAAGTATTTAATAAGTATCAGAGTGAAACTAACATGATGAGATACATTCATGAATTAGTATCAAAAGATTTTTCACTTGTGAATGGTATGATGCCACTTGGTAGTTGTACAATGAAGTTAAATTCAGCATCAGAATTAATGCCAGTATCTTGGCCAGAGTTTGCAAACATGCACCCATTTGTTCCAGAAGATCAAACTCTTGGGTATCAAAGAATTATATTTGATTTAAAAGAATGGTTGTGTGATATAACAGGATTTACTGACATTTCATTACAACCAAATGCAGGTTCACAGGGTGAGTATGCAGGTCTTCTTGCGATACAAAAATATCATCAGAGTCGTGGTGATTTTAAGAGAAATGTTTGTTTGATTCCTACAAGTGCACACGGAACAAATCCTGCTTCAGCAGTGATGGCAGGTATGAAAATTGTTCCAGTAAAATGTGATGATGAAGGTAATATTGATCTCAAAGATTTAGAAAAGAAAGCAATCATGAATACATTTGAGTTGTCATGTATTATGATTACATATCCATCTACTCACGGTGTATTTGAACCAACTATCAAAGATATATGTAGAATTGTTCATGAGAATGGTGGACAGGTATATCTTGATGGTGCAAATATGAATGCACAGGTAGGACTTGCAAAACCTGGTAATTATGGTGCAGATGTATGTCATCTTAATTTACATAAGACATTTTGCATTCCTCATGGTGGTGGAGGTCCTGGTGTAGGACCGATTGGAGTTGCAGAACATCTTGCGCCTTTTATGAACCAAAGAGTATCGGCAGCAGAATATGGAAGTGCAAGTATTCTTCCAATTAGTTGGATGTATATTCGTATGATGGGTGGTTATGGATTAAGAAAAGCAAGTGAAGTATCTTTGTTATCTGCAAACTGGTTAGCATATAAAATAGATTCTGAATTTAAAGTATTATATAAAGCAGAGAATGGTCGTGTTGCACATGAATGTATTTTTGATTGTCGTAATCTACCTGTATCAGCAGAGGATATTGCAAAGAGATTAATGGATTATGGTTTTCATGCTCCTACATTATCTTGGCCAGTTACAAATACTATGATGGTAGAACCAACTGAAAGTGAATCATTAGATGAACTTAAGAGATTTGTGAAGGCAATGGAAATGATAAGGAGAGAAATATTCACTGTTACTGAGATAGTTAAAAATTCTCCACATACTGAAGCAGAAGTTTGTGGGCAATGGACACACGCATATACAAGAGAAGAAGCATGTTTTCCGAATCAACCAAAGAAAAAATTCTGGCCTGCTGTGAGTAGAATTGATAATGTTTATGGTGATCGTAATTTAGTTTGTTCTTGTGCAGATTATTTTGCTGAAGAAAAAGAATTGATTGTCAAAGATTAAATCCTATGTTATAATAAAAGTAAGATTATTTTATTATGAACATTTTTGTGACTGATCCCTGTCCACATAAGTCGGCAGAGGTTTTACCTGACAAACATATTGTAAAGATGCCACTTGAGACTTGTCAGATGTTGGCTATTGTATACTCTAAGTGGTATTTTAATTGGGGTGATGAACTCCTACACAAGAAAGATGGTAATCCATATAAAACTAGTAAAGGTGCATTTAGAGGGCATCCTTGCACAATATGGGCAGCAGAAGATATTAAGAATACTGCTTGGTTGATCGCACATGGTATGTCTTTGTGCTATGAATATTACAAGAGATATGAAAAGATTCACTCTTGCTCTGATACAATCAACGAAGCAAGAATCGCATTCCTTAAATACTCTGACCAAGAAGACCTTACAAGTAGTAGGGAAGTAAAAACATTCGCATTCGCAGGTCCTGATGTATTTAAATATGACACAAGCATTGACACTTTTACTGCTTACAAGAATTACATTAGCAGCAAACCTTGGGTTGCATCTAATTATCTTCGTGACCCATCCAAAAAACCGAATTGGTTATGAAGGAATTTGATTATGATCTCGATTACAAAACCCTTGATTTTACAGTTGAGGAAAATCGCAAACTTTATCGCATTGGAAGGGGGGAACAAGGAGTGCTATTGGTACGCCCTTACACTAACGATATATGCTCTCATTGGAGATTCGTAAATGAAAATATTGCTCGCAAATCTGCTGATAAAATCTACTCCATGTTCTGTGACTATAAGGAGCAACAGGACTTCATTGGAATGGACATGGCTCGGAAGTTTCTTGAAATGGGATTTACTCGCTCCCGTAGGTATGCAAATCATCCTAGTGGAAAGAAGTACTCTAGCGATGGTTCCGTATCACCGCAGTCGTCAACCGCACTACACTGTGAAAAGTCCCGCTCTGCAACTGTTTTCAAAAAAATGAGAGATAAAGCTGCAAAAGATAAAAAGTATGTTACAATGAGAAAGCAATGGAGATTACAAGAATGATTTTTTCGGCATGCCCACCAGTATACACATTACCTGGTACTTGGAGTGATCCAGATAAGATTGCCAGATGTAATGACACACTAATTCCACATTTTACGTTTAATCCTAATTACACGTTTGGAATTTCAATCGCAGTGATTACAATTTTATTAGCAGCATATGGAGTATATAAAGGATTCTTTGCTAATCAAGATTTAGCAGATCCTTGGGATGATCATGATGACTAATCTTATCGAAAAAAATGATTCAAGATACTTCTCACAAACAAGTGATGAACCATATGATCGTCATCATTACAAAATAGTTTCTAAACACTATGCTACTTTTATTGTAAAATCGTGGGAAGAAGTTCAAGAGTGGTGGTGGAATCATTGTCATATGATTAGCTTTGATGCAGTGATAGAAGTTCTAGACAAACCAAAACCAAAAGCAAAAGGTTTTAAATAATGAGTGATTTTATATGGGTTGAAAAATACAGACCCACTACAATTGATGAGTGTATTCTACCAAAGAGTATCAAGAAAACTTTTCAAGATTTTGTTGATAGAGGGGAAATACCAAATATGTTATTGGCAGGACCACCAGGTATTGGTAAGACCACAGTAGCAAAAGCATTATGTAATGAACTAGGAGCAGATTACTATGTCATTAATGGATCGGATGAAGGACGTTTTCTTGACACTGTTCGGACGAACGCAAAGAACTTCGCATCTACCGTCTCTCTTACAAGTGACTCGAAACATAAAGTCATCATCATTGATGAAGCAGACAATACCACTTCCGATGTACAACTCCTTCTCAGAGCGTCTATTGAGGAGTTCTCCAGAAACTGCAGATTTATTTTCACCTGCAACTATAAGAACAAAATTATTGAGCCACTACATTCTCGTTGCTCAGTTGTTGACTTTTCTGTTAATAAAAAAGACAAACCAACAATAGCAGCACAGTTCTTCTCTAGAATTAATCAAATTTTAGAAACAGAAAGAGTTGAGTATGATAAAAAAGTTATTGTTCAATTAATCAACAAACATTTTCCAGATTGGAGAAGAGTTTTGAATGAGTGTCAAAGATATTCTATAAGTGGTAAAATAGACAGTGGAATACTTGCTGCATTTTCTGACGTTTCTGTAGAAGATCTTGTTAGAAACCTTAAAGAAAAAAACTTTCCCGAAGTGCGTAAATGGTGCGTACATAATTTAGATAATGATCCTACTGTTTTATTTCGCAGAATTTATGATACTTTATATGATATAATGGTTCCAACTAGTATTCCTGCAGCAGTATTGGTGATTGCAAAGTATCAGTATCAAATGGCATTCGTTGCCGATCAAGAGATAAATCTCTTAGCAGCATTAACCGAAATCATGGTGGAGTGTGAATTCAAATGAAAATTAAAAACATGTCAAAACTAAAACATCAAGTAAAGTCAAACAAATATTATTTGTTTTGGGGTGCAGCAACTGCTGCAGTCATAGCAGGTCAAATCTATCTTGGAATAGGTTATCGTATAATGACTCAAAGTGTGATTGATCTTACTGAAGTTTTTACCATCATACAAGAAAAAGAAGATTTGAGAAGATATCCTAACGTATATTAATGTCAATTAAATCTCTCAAAACACCATTGAGATATCCTGGTGGTAAATCGAAAGCAATCAAAACACTTTCACAGTGGTATCCTAAAAATATATCAGAGTATCGTGAACCTTTTATAGGTGGAGGATCGATTGCGATTGATATTACTAAATCAAATCCAGACATACCAGTTTGGATAAACGATCTTTATGTTCCCTTATACAATTTTTGGGTTCAACTCAGAGATAATGGTGAAGAATTGTCTGAAAGAATTCTTGAATTAAAACAATCTACTTTAGATGAAGGAGATAAAGATAAAGTAACAGCAAAAGCAAAAGAACTATTTAATAAGTATAAAGAAGAGATTGATACTTATGATAACTTTGAAAAAGCAGTTGCATTTTTTGTAATGAATAAATGTAGTTTTTCTGGTTTGACAGAGAATAGCACATTCTCACAAACAGCATCTAATTCTAATTTTTCATTGGTTGGTGCTAAAAAATTAAAAGACTTTTCAAAAATAATTAAAAATTGGAAGATTACAAATATTGATTATTCGGAAGTTATGAGTGCAGATGGATCTGATGATACATTTATATTTTTAGATCCTCCATATGACATTAAAGACTTCTTATATGGTAAGAATAGGGAGATACATCGATCATTTGATCATGATTTATTTGCAGAACATGTATATAAATGTGACCATACTTTTATGATTACTTATAATCAAAATCATAAATTAATGTTATTGTATCAGGATTATGAATTAAATTTTTGGAATCTTAGGTATTCAATGGCACACAGAGATGATAATGTAAAGACAGAATTGTTGATAACAAACTATAATATAAATCCAGTATCACCACTTGAAAAACTACTTGCGTAATGGAACTTAAAGATTGGTTAAACTCAATTAATCTAAATAAAAAAAATCTAATAGATGAGGATGCTTCCGTAGAAAAAGACTATTCCCCATACATTATTAATAGATGTTTGTCAGGACATTTTGATTTAATATTATTGGTGAATGAAATGAATTTGTATTCATCATTACCAAAAAAAATGCAATATGACTTTTACGTAAACTCTGTTAGAAAAAGAAAAAGATTTTCCCCTTGGATGAGAAAGGATGAAATTGATAACATAAATGTAATTAAGAAATATTATGAATGTAGTAATGAAAGGGCAAAGGAGATAATTAAAATACTAAATAAAGAACAGGTTGATTTTATTAAATCTAAATTTGAGATTGGAGGAAAAAAATGACTGTTCGTGAACCTGAGGTTAATTGGTCACCAGACCAAATGGTAGAGATAATTTTAAATGAACCAGATGATTTTTTAAAAGTACGTGAGACTTTGACTCGTATAGGTGTTGCATCTAGAAAAGAGAAAAAGATTTATCAGTCTTGTCATATTCTTCATAAACAAGGTAGATATTATCTAGTTCACTTTAAAGAACTATTTGCACTGGATGGTAAACACGCAAATCTTACTCAAAATGATGTTCAACGTCGTAATCGCATAGCACAATTACTTACAGATTGGGGTCTTGTATCGATTGTTAATGTTGATCAAGTTAAAGATATAGCACCCCTTAATCAAATTAAAGTTTTATCATTTAAGGATAAAGGTGATTGGATATTAGAAACAAAATACAATATAGGATCTAAGAAAAAAAAAGTTGAAGTTTAATTATTAATGAAAAATATTGATTATTGGTATATTCCAAAATTTTTCTCTTATGAAGAATTAGTAAATATTCACAATATATTTGAACAAAATACTGATAATGAAGTTTTTGATATACCCGCTAAAGATGTAACAAAAAAAGCAAAAGTTTACATGTCACACTGGTATAATTTTAAACATGTATTAAATTCACTTGATCAATCATTATTAAAAATTAATCAAGATAATTTTGGTTTTAATATTTGGCCTCAGTATGATGCTAATATTGTAAGATTAAATGAATATGATAGTGCATATAAGGGGGAGTATGATTGGCATGTAGATGGGTCTACTGATGATGAAGCATATGATATTAAATTTACGTTATTATTAAATGCTTCACTTGAATCATATGAAGGAGGTAAATTTTATTTGTTTACTGCAGGTGCCACTTACATTGATAAGTTAGATGATCCAGGTGATGTTGTAATATTCAAATCATATATACCCCATTGCGTCTCCCCAGTTACTAAAGGTAAAAGACACTCAATGACACTTTTTTATAACGGACCTAAATTTCAATGAAAAAATTTATATTTGATGTTGACGGAACTCTGACTCCTAGTCGGAAACAGATTGATCTAAGTTTTGAAGTATTCATGATTAAGTTTTGTTGTAAATATGACGTTTACCTTGTTACCGGAAGTGATAGAAAAAAAACTATTGATCAAGTTGGATTAGATGTTTATAACAGGTCAAAGAGAGTTTACAATTGTGCAGGAAATGACATATATGAGAGAGAGAATTTAGTTTATAGAAATCCTTGGACTCTACCTGAGGATGCAAAAAAGTTTCTACTGGATGAATTAGATTATAGTCAATTCCCATTGAAGACAGGTAATCATATTGAAGAAAGACCTGGTTGTATTAATTTTAGTATCTTGGGTAGAAACGCATTATTAGAAGAAAGATCAATTTATAAAGAGTGGGATGAAATTCATAATGAAAGAATCGATATTGCAGATAGATTTAACTTACATTTTCCAGATTTATTTGCATTTGTTGGTGGAGAAACTGGTGTGGACATATCTTCAAAGGGATCTGATAAAGGTCAAATTATAAGAGATTTTTCTTTTGATGATGAGTTGCATTTTTTTGGAGATCGCATGGATAAGAATGGTAATGACTATCCTTTAGCAATGGCAGTACAGAAAAGGGACGGTTATACGTACCATGTAAATGATTGGGAGGACACCCGTACACGACTTGAACTGTTTACCGAATAAGGATTAAATCTTTAATGTTATAATTAATATTGAATGCCGAAAGGATTCACATTAAACACTCGCTTACAAAGGAGAACTATGAACACACTAGCAAGATATCACTCTGCAAACTTACCAGAGTTGATGAAAATAATTCAAAGAAACGGTATAGGTATGGACGATTACCTTGACCGATTTTTCAATTCTTATGAAACCACAACAAACTATCCACCCTACAATTTAATTCAGGTAAATAATGTTGAGTCTGTGCTTGAGATTGCACTTGCAGGATTTACTAAAAACACTATCTCTGTTTATACTGAATATGGAAAACTTATCGTCGAAGGACAAAAAGAAACTAAAGAGACAGGATCCGAGTATGTCCATCAGGGACTGGCTCAAAGATCTTTCACAAGAGAATGGGCACTTTCAGATGATGTTGAAGTCAGAGAGGTTCAATTCAAGGATGGACTTCTTACCGTCAAGTTGGGTAAGATAGTACCAGAACATCATGCTCGTAAAGACTATCTCTAAATATGATTGAGTTCGAGATGGAACTTAGGGATCTTGACGGATCCCTTTTTTTATGCTATAATATATAAAGAAAATATAATTAAATGGAAAAGAAAATACAGTGTATTTGTTTTTTGAATGGACTTATATTAGTTTCAGAAGTGATAGAGGTTATGAATGAAATTGGTGAACCTGATTGCAAACTGATAGATCCATATAAAGTTACTAAAACTAATAACGATGATTTTATTTTAGAACCATGGTTAGATTGTACCAATCAAAATGAAATAATGTTACGATCCGCAGACGCACTTACATTTGTAGAACCAAAAGGTAATATACTAGATAAGTATATTGAATTAACTTCATAATGAAATTCTATACCAACGTTCAAATGGTTGGAGATAACTTTTTAGTTCGTGGTTATGAAGATGGTAAACACTTCATGAACCGTGAAAAGTTTTATCCAACTCTTTTTGTTCAGTCTAAAAGAAAAACAAAATATAAAACATTAGAAGGTGAGTTTGTTGAATCTATAGAACCTGGTTCTGTGAGAGATTGTAGGGAGTTTATTAAAAAATATTCTGAGGTGGAAAACTTTAAAGTTTATGGTAATGATAGATATATCTATCAATATATTTCTGACAAATATCCCGAAGAAGAAATTAAATTTGATGTAAGCAAGATAAAGATTGCTACTTTAGATATTGAGGTTAAGTCTGAAAATGGTTTTCCTGATGTAGAATCTGCTGCAGAAGAAATATTACTTATATCAATACAAGATTATAATACAAAACAGATTCGTACTTGGGGTCAAGGACCTTTTAATAATAAACAGAAGAACGTAATATACAGGGGGTTTAACTCTGAGTATGAATTGCTAAATGATTTTATTAATTGGTGGATGATTGAATCTAATACACCAGAAGTCATTACTGGATGGAACAGTGAATTGTATGATATTCCATATTTGACTCGGAGACTTGATCGTGTTCTTGGTGAAAAGTTAAAGAAGAGATTATCTCCTTGGGGTTTGGTGACTGAATCAGAAATCTATATTGCAGGTCGTAAGAATATTACATATGACATTGGTGGTGTAACTCAACTTGATTATCTAAATCTTTATAAGAAATTTACTTATAAGGCACAAGAGTCTTATCGATTAGATTATATTGCAAGTGTCGAACTTGGACAGAAGAAACTTGATCACTCAGAGTTTGATACATTTAAGGACTTCTATACAAATGGTTGGCAGAAGTTTGTCGAATACAATATCATCGACGTGGAACTTGTTGATCGTCTGGAAGACAAGATGAAACTCATCGAACTTGCAATCGTTATGGCATATGATGCCAAGGCAAATTATGCTGATGTATTTTCTCAAGTTCGCATGTGGGACACTATAATATATAATTATCTTAAGAAAAGAAATATTGTTATACCTCCCAAGGAGAGATCACAAAAAGATGCAAAGTATGCAGGTGCATATGTGAAAGAACCAATACCTGGTAAGTATGATTGGGTGGTCAGTTTTGACCTTAATAGTCTTTATCCTCACCTTATCATGCAATACAATATTTCCCCAGAGACATTACTTGAACAAAGACATCCATCTGTTACGGTTGATAAAATTCTTAATGAGAACACTACATTTGAAATGTATAAGGATAGTGCTGTATGTGCAAATGGTGCAATGTATCGTAAAGATGTAAGGGGATTTTTACCGGAGTTAATGGAGAAGATCTATAAAGATCGAACCATATACAAAAAAAAGATGTTGGAGGCAAAACAAGCATATGAAAAAACAAAAACCAAAACGTTGGAGAAGGAGATCGCAAGGTGCAATAATATCCAAATGGCACGGAAGATCCAACTTAACTCTGCTTATGGTGCTATTGGTAATCAATACTTTCGTTATTACAAACTTGCGAACGCAGAGGCCATCACTCTATCTGGACAAGTATCAATCAGGTGGATTGAAAATAAAATGAATAACTATCTAAACAAAATACTAAAAACGGAGAATGAAGATTATGTTATTGCTAGTGATACTGATAGTATCTACCTTAATCTTGGTCCTTTGGTGGATGTTGTCTATCAAGATCGAGAGAAGAATGCTAAGAGCATTGTATCGTTCATTGATAAGATTTGTGAGGAGAAGTTTGAACCTTTCATAGACACCTCATACAAACAACTAGCAAACTATGTAAATGCTTATGATCAAATGATGTTTATGAAAAGGGAGAACATCGCAGAAAGGGGTATATGGACAGCAAAAAAAAGATATATTCTTAATGTATGGGATAGTGAAGGAGTTAGATATGAAGCACCCAATCTCAAGATGATGGGTATTGAAGCAGTTAAATCATCAACTCCTGCACCTTGTCGCACTATGATTAAGGATGGACTTAAGTTGATGATGAATGGCACAGAAGAAGATGTAATCAAATTCATTGATGATTGTCGTGCAAAATTTAAAACACTTCCACCAGAGGAGATTGCATTTCCTCGTACAGCATCTAATGTACAAAAGTATAAGGCATCGTCCACAATCTATGCAAAGGGAACTCCAATACATGTTAGAGGTGCGTTACTCTTTAATCATTATGTTAAACAAAAAAACTTGACGAATAAATATTCACTTATTAGTAATGGTGAAAAAGTAAAGTTTATTTACTTAAAAAAACCAAATATCATACAAGAAAATGTGATATCTTTCATTCAAGACTTTCCACATGAACTTGGACTTGACAAATACATAGATTATGAACTACAATTTGAGAAGAGTTTCGTCGAACCACTCAAGGCAATACTTGATGCGATTGGATGGAATGTTGAAAAAACTGTTAATCTTGAATTATTTTTTACATAATGGACTTACCTATCAACAACGAAGAATTACAAGAGTTAATGGATGCATTAAATGAATCAATGCATCCAGATGCAATGAAAAGACAATTTAGAAATGAATTGCATAGAAAGTTAAGATTAACTAAATTCTTGATTGAAGAAGGATATCCACATAAAAAAGTTCTTAGAGAAGTATTTGATATCATAGCATAGTATGGATTTTTTAAAAGAAATAGTAAAAGAAATTGGTGATGATTACACCCAAATTGCAGCAGACATAGATGGAACAGAAAGATTCGTGGATACAGGAAGTTATATCTTCAATGCGCTTGTTAGTGGTTCCATTCATGGTGGCGTTTCTACTAATAAGATCACTGCCATTGCTGGTGAAACTAGCACTGGAAAAACTTATTTTTCCCTTGCTATCGTCAAAAATTTTTTGGATAGTAACCCTGATGGTTACTGCCTTTATTTTGATACTGAAGCAGCAGTCAATAGATCACTCCTTGAGTCTAGAGGAATTGATCTCGAAAGGCTCATTGTTGTCAATGTGGTAACAATTGAAGAGTTTCGTAGCAAGGCACTTCGTGCAGTGGATATATACTTAAAATCAGAAGAGGATAAACGTAAACCTTGTATGTTTGTTTTAGACTCTTTAGGTATGCTCTCAACAGAAAAAGAAATAAGAGATGCATTAGATGATAAACAAGTAAGAGACATGACCAAATCTCAACTTGTCAAGGGAGCATTCCGTATGCTAACATTAAAACTTGGTCAAGCAAATATTCCACTTATAGTTACAAACCATACTTATGATGTTATCGGATCTTATGTCCCAACTAAAGAAATGGGAGGCGGCAGTGGCCTCAAGTATGCCGCGTCTACAATCATTTATCTCAGCAAAAAAAAGGAAAAGGATAAGACAGAAGTTGTTGGAAACATTATTAAAGCTAAGACGGCTAAAAGTAGAATCTCAAGAGAAAATCAGCAAGTAGAGATAAGACTCTACTATGATGAGAGAGGACTCGATAGATACTATGGTCTTCTTGAATTAGGAGAACTTGGTGGTATGTGGAAGAATGTTGCAGGTAGATATGAAATTGATGGTAAAAAAATATATGCAAAACAAATATATGCAGAACCAGAAAAATATTTCACTGAGGAGATAATGAACAAGTTAAATGATATTGCAATGAAAACATATAGTTATGGTTCTTTATAATTATAAGGTACTACCTACGAACCTTTGTGATTACCTAATAAATCTGTATGAAACAGACACAGGTAATCATGAAAAAGTAGATAATGATTCAAAACCAACTTTTACACAGTTGAATTTGAACAAATATCATGCTAACGTAGTATCAAACCTTTGTAATTATTTTTCTGTTGCTCTTGATTTCTATAAGAAAGATGTTCCACAAGCAAGGTATTTACCATCAGTTAAATACCTTGAAGAGTTTCGCATCAAAAAATATACAGTTGGAGGACAGGATAGATTTGATGAACATGTTGATGTGGTAAATCATCAATCATCAAAAAGATGTCTTGCCATGTTATTTTATCTAAATGATGTACCCTCTGGTGGTAAAACTATTTTTCCATATCAGAATAAAGAGTTTACTCCGAACAGAGGAGATGTTATTATATTCCCACCGACTTGGGAATATCCGCACTTGGGTGAACCACCAATTGAATCTCCCAAATATATTATGAGCACTTATTTACATTATCATTGATGGAACGAATTGAATCTACGATTCTTAAAAATTTAATACACAACGAAGAGTATTCACGAAAATCTATTCCCTTTCTTAAGGCAGAATATTTTGAGGATCGGAAAGAGAAAGTTATTTTTGAAGAAATACTTTCATTCATTGTCAAATATGATGCATCAATAACAGTTGAAGCACTAAATATTGAGGTTGACAATCGAACTGATTTAACTGATGATGAATTAAAAGGTATAAAAGATACCACCACATTATTAAAAGAATCATCCGTAGACCAACAGTGGTTACTTGATTCTACAGAAAAATGGTGTCGTGATCGTGCGATATATTTGGCACTTATGGAATCAATCCATATTGCTGATGGTAATGATGAGAATAAAAATCGTGATTCTATACCTACAATCTTATCAGATGCTCTTTCAGTTTCTTTTGATAATAATATTGGACATGATTATCTACTAAACTACGAAGAAAGGTATGAGTTTTACCACAAGAAAGAAGAAAAAATTGAATTTGATCTTGAATATTTTAATAAAATTACCAAAGGTGGTTTACCTAATAAGACTCTTAACATCGCACTTGCTGGTACAGGTGTCGGGAAGTCTTTATTCATGTGCCATTTTGCTAGCTCCGTGTTGCTCCAAGGACGCAACGTACTCTACATTACAATGGAGATGGCAGAGGAGAAAATTGCTGAACGAATTGACGCAAACCTTTTGAATGTTCCAATACAGGATTTGACAGATTTACCTAAACTTATGTTTGATAAAAAGGTAAATAGTATATCAAAGAAGACGCAAGGATCTTTAATTATTAAAGAGTATCCTACTGCATCTGCACATTCAGGTCACTTTAAAGCATTACTTAATGAACTTGCATTGAAAAAATCTTTTAAACCTGATATAATATTCATAGATTATTTAAATATATGTGCATCGTCACGTTACAAAGCTGGATCAAATGTTAACTCGTATTCCTATATTAAAGCGATTGCTGAAGAGCTCAGGGGTCTTGCAGTTGAAGCTAATGTACCTATCCTCTCCGCTACTCAGACGACTCGCTCTGGCTTTGCTAGTAGTGATGTTGATCTTACTGATACAAGCGAAAGTTTTGGGCTTCCCGCAACTGCTGATCTTATGTTTGCTCTTATTAGCACGGAGGAACTGGAAACGTTAAATCAAATAATGGTTAAACAACTTAAGAATCGTTATAATGATCCCACGATATTCAAGAGATTTGTGATTGGTGTAGATCGTGCTAAAATGAGATTATATGACTGTGAGCAAAAAGCACAGGATGCCATTCTTGACAATGGAAAGGAAGAAGAGTATAATAAAGAAGATAAAATTACTAAAAAGTCATTTGCTGAGTTTAAATTTTGATAGTTCAAAGAGTTAAATGGTCTAGTGCTGTTGTAATTCTTATTGCCATGGTTTTTCATGTCATGGGTTGGACTCCTTGGAATAGTATACTACAAATGATTGGTGCTGCTGGATGGGTTTATGTTGGTTTTAAATCAGGAGAACGAGCAATTATTTTAAATTTTCTTCCACAGTTTTTCATTATCATTCCTGGTCTTATTGTTCTTTATCTTACAAAGTAAATTATGTCTAATCCACATGGAGGTCGTATATCTGATCACATGTATCCTTTTTATAGAGTATTTGATGAAAAGGGTGAACAGTATTGTGATTGCAGTCATGAACAATATGCAATCAGAACTGTAGAATTGCATGAAGAGTATCAGAATGAAAGATTTACTTATAGAAGAATAGATGCTCCGAAACCATTACCACCATATATTGTTGACGTAACCGCAGAGCATGAAGGTGAGTTACCAGGTCAACAAGGACTTCCCAGTGCTAATAAGTTAAGTCAACAAGAAGCACAAGAAAGACTACCTTTTGAACCCATGTTAGAGGAATTACCTCAGAGCAATTCACAAAAAATTTAATTATGTCTGGAGACTACAACACACACAACGATCAACAACCAAATATAAATTACACGGACAATAAAGTTGACCTCAACAAATATGCTATATTCGTGGATGGTGTCACATCCGATCCCAGTAAGGATTATCAATCTTTCCTTGAGAGTCTTAGTGCCCTTGATGGAAAGGGTGCCAATATTCACAGGCTTCTTACTGCTGCTGTTGGGATTAGTGCTGAAGGTGGTGAGTTTATGGAGATCGTTAAAAAAATTATTTTCCAAGGAAAACCTTGGAATGATGATAATCGTGAGCACCTTATTATTGAGTTGGGTGATGTTTGTTGGTACGTCATGCAAGCTTGTGCTGCCTTGAATGTAACTCTTGATGAAGTGATAGAAGGTAATGTGAATAAATTAAAGAAGAGATATCCTGGTGGAGATTTCGATGTCCACTATTCAGAAAATCGTAAGGAGGGAGACCGATGAGAGAACAATTAATCAGATGATTAAAGTTTATGATGATCTCTTAGACAAAGAGAAATTTGATAATATTAAAGGTCATATAATGGGTGAACAGTTTCCTTGGTATTTGGGTATTGTAAGAATTCCAGGTAATTGGAACGATGAATCCTTACATGATCCATTGGATAATATTCAATTTTCTAATTGGATGTATGACAATCATCAACCTTTAGGACCAGAAATTGAGATTGTTGAACCAATACTTACTCATCCTGTTTTAGCACTAACTTCTTTAGTTAGAGTAAAGGCTAATCTGACTATGAGAACCAGTAAAGTTGTAGAGCATGGTTGGCATGTGGACGGTTTTTTTAGATGCAATGCTGCTATATACTATGTTAATTCTAATGATGGATACACAAAATTTAAAGACGGTACTAAGGTTGAAAGTGTCGAGAATCGTTTAGTTACATTCAACGCACAAGATCAACATACTGGAACTACTTGTACTAATCAGAAAGTTAGGTGTGTCTTAAATTTTAATTATTTTTCAAAAACAGAAGAAGATAAAAAAATTAAAGATCAAATAATAACTAATGAAGAAATCTACAAGAGGTCACAGTGAGTAACATGAGAGAACAATTAATCAGAGCACTTCTTGCTCATGCGAATGGAGACATTCAAAAACATGTAGCAAATGTAGAAGTTTATTTAACTAATCCTGTTGGTATTGGAGAACACTCAAATATTGTAGAAGCAATCGAACAAGAGTTGGATATGATTGCCAAGTATCAAGATCAGATAGACATTATCAATAAATACTTCAAAAAGTAAGTAGGAATGGGTTTAAACCAAAAAGAGGCTATTAAGTTTGCACCAAAGGATTTGCAACCTTTTTTGGAAGGTGTTGTAAGGAATCATAAATTTAAAAAATTTGAGGCAGATTCAGCTTGGAATAAATCTAAAAATTCAAATTGGATTATAAAATGTGACAAAGTTGATGTAGATGCAGTTTTAAAATTTTATGCAGGTAGAGCAAAAAAAGATCAGGTAGGTGGTAGAAAAGTAGCAGATGTAGATTTGAAGGATGGATATAATTATAAAGGAATTAGATTTAGAGAAACAGGTAAAAAAATTGGAAAAGCTCCTGATGCAAAGACAACAGCTATGCAGGAGGCAGGATCGAAATATGTATTTGAATATGCCCTTAAAAATAAAAAAAATGGATGGAATACTTTAAGTAAATTTATGAGTGATAAAAAATTCATGGATGGATTGAGAAAAATATATCCAGATGTGGATTCTGATTGGTTGGATGCTTATTGGAAACAACATAAGAAAATATTAGAATTATTTTCTTCTAGTAAGATTAATAAATTTGACCATACAGGTGGGTTTATGGAATTTGTAAATGATTTAATAAGAGTTAATTTTGGTATTTCAAAAAAAGATACGTGGAATCCTGCCGATCTTTGGGGTGTTCGTGGTAATTCTAAAGCAGTAATAAAAAAACTTGAGGAGACAGTTTTTGGTAGTAAAGATTCACAGACAATACAACAAGTTAATGCTGTGATGAGAGGTATGTATAAAGCAAATCATTTGGTTGGTATATCTTTGAAAAAAACTTCTGGTAAGGAAGCTAAATGGGAGGAATATAATTTAGAAGCATTAACATTAGATGAAATTGATGAGTATAAGTATAAAGAAATAAAAATTATTATTAATTTTAAACCAACCTCAGAATCTCAATCATTAGATACTGCAATTCAGTTGAGAAAATCTAGTGGATCAAATTATAATTTCCAAGTAACTTCAAATGATACTTCGAAGGAAAATCAAAATTTAAAGTTTGAATCTAAACCTGTGGGTGCAGCTAAAGCTAGAGGTGGAAAGGCTGAGATTAAATCAGTTGAAGCACTCATGAAAGATAATGGTCTTAGTTTTCGAAATAAACATCAAAACTACCCAAAGAGTTTGAGTGAATTTTCAAGGTCAATCGATGGTAGAAATAAAAATGATTATAAACAAATGTTTGAAAGGATTTCAAATAAGGTGGAAACAAACGTCAATAATTCAACAGAGTTTTTACGAGTGATAGAAGATAAATTTAATGGTGATAAACCATTTGTAGCAACTAGTAAATTAATGCAACTTCATTTTTTAGATGAAGTATTTAAAATTACATCAGATAAAAAATTTACTGAATTTTGGACAGACATGTTATTTTTGTCTATCAAAAAAGGTGACAGATTCGGTCCTTTTGGTAAACTATACTAATGAAAATAACAGTAGATCAACTAATAAAGTCTTTTGAATCTAAGACACAAAATAAAAAAGAAAGATATAATGATTTTTTATTTCATTGTTTCCATTTATTTGAAAAATTAATAAAGGATAACAAGAACAAACGAAAGAAAGATAAATATATTATTATGAGACAAAATCTTATTAATTATTTGATTGTAAACGAAAGAAACATTACTTCAAAACTTTGTAGATGAAAACTTTTATTAACTTTATTGAATCACTTGCCGTTCAACAAGCCACACGTATGGGTTTGAAGAGTGATGGTCATGGAGGATGGTACGATAATAAGGGTGAGTTTGTAGCAAAAACTGATAAAGGTCAATTAAAATTTTTTAATAAAAGACAAAAAGTTGGACAACAGGATCCACCTCAATCTGACAAAGAGAAGAGATTATCAGCACCTGTAAGTCAACCTGCTCAACAGGAACCTACAATTACAATGCAACCCCCAGAGGTCAAGAAGACAAAAGGAACTCTGACGATTGCATTTGGTCGTTTTAATCCACCAACAACAGGTCATGAAAAATTATTAGATACTGTGGCATCATCTTCTGATGATAATGACTATATGATCATTCCTTCAAGAACTCAAGATAAGAAAAAGAATCCATTAGATGCTGATACTAAGGTATCTGTAATGCAGAAGATGTTTCCTAAACATAAGGATAAGATTATAAATGATAAGAACAATAAAACAATATTTGATGTATTAAAGAAGGCACATACTGATGGATATGCCAATGTTCGTATCCTTGGTGGTGCAGATCGTGTAAAAGAGTTTGAAAAATTAACAGGTAATTATAACGGTAAGTTGTATCAATTTGATAATGTAGAGATTAAATCTGCCGGAGATCGTGACCCTGATTCAGACGATGTTACAGGAATGTCTGCATCAAAACAAAGAAAGGCGGCAGCCGAGGGAGATATTAAAACCTTTATGAAAGGTGTTCCCAAATCGTTAAGTCAAAAAGATGCAGAAGAATTATTTAAGAAGATAAGAACTGCCATGAATATTAAAGAGGGTTGGAGTCTTTGGGAGATTGCACCTAAGTTTGATTGGAAAGGTCTTCGTGAAAATTATGTAAGTGAAAAAATATATCGTGTTGGTCAGATGGTTGAGAATATGAATAACGGATTAGTTGGTCGTATAATTCGTCGTGGTGCAAATCATTTAATCTGTGTAACTGAGGATAAAATCATGTTTAAATCTTGGATAAAAGATGTATCAGAAGCAATTGTAAATGGTACAACACAGTCCGGAGTACCTGCAGATCAAAGATTAATTGGTACTGATGCACATCGTAGATACGTCGAAAAATTAGTACCTGGTTCTTCTTACGGAAAACATTTCATAAATAAATATAGAATAAAGAAAATTGACACTTCAAATGGGTAACATAATATCTGAAGAGACTCCAAATCAACCACAACCTGGTGCGGGTGCTGCTGACAAATTTCGTAAACAAGCTAGACAATTAGCTTACGATGTTAGATATAAAGTTAAGGCAAGTTTTAAAAAAGGTCAAAAGACTGATCCTGGATCTTTAAAGAGAGCATACCTTTCACAACTTGGTAAATCTCCAGCTCAGGGTATGGTAAAAACTTTAGCTAAAAAAATGTTAGTTGGTGAGGAATATGATTTTATTAATGTAGAGACATCATTTGATAAAATTTTTAACAAGGCATTTTCTGAGCATCATCAAAAAGATGCTGATGGTAAAGTAATTGAACATGATGATGGTACACCAAGTTCTGTTGAAGAAATAAGTGAGGAAGAAAAAAAATATAAAGTAAGAGTAAAGGATAAAAAGACTGGAAGATCATATACACGTATGGCTTCAAGATCTAAAATATCTGAGTTAAGAAAAAATCCTAACATAACTTCTGTTGAGATGACAGGATATGGAACACCTTATGAAGGTGAGAAAAATAAAGGAAAACAAACTGCCAAAACAAAATCTGGTAAAGGTTTAGATCCTGTTGGAAAGGAAGATGGTGACATAAACAATGATGGTAAAAAAGATGGAACTGATAAGTATCTTATGAATCGTCGTAAAGCTATTGGTAAGGCAATGGCGAAAGAGGAGTTTATAGGTGAAGTTGCAGAAACAGATAAAGTGGATGCGAATGAGAAAAAGATTGATGTGATGAAAGGAAAGAATAAAATAAAGATCAATCCTGATATGAAGGAGGAAATGAAAAAAGATAAGAAGACTGAGGATGATGAGGGTAGTTTTGATGCAATGAAGACTATGAAACCTGAGAATGAGGATCCAAGAGCAATGCCTACTCTTGTAAACCTTATGAAGAATAAGTTAAGAGCTAAAGGTTTGAATATGTCATTCAAAGTGACTGGTAAGATGGTTGATGAAAACTATCGTGCAATGAGAAATCCTGAGAAGTATGGCAAACCAGATGATGAATCTGATAAACCATACAGAGAGAGATCAAAAGAAAACAGGATGAAAGATCCTAAGAGAGGTATTAATTCTCCTGCATTTAAAAAGTTTATGGCAGACAGAGGTATGAGTGCATCATACGAACCTGAGTTACCAATGTTAGAGGATAAAAAAGAAATTGATCCATCAGTTCAACAAGCACTTGAAGCACTTAATTCAATAGAAAAAAAAAAGTCTAACTTAGGTGAGGAAGGGTATGATATCGCAAGAGATCAAGGAAGAGTAAAACCTGCGAAGGACAAGAAAGATGCAACTTCATATCCACCAAGTGAAGAAATGAAAAAGACACAGAAGGTAAACACAGGACCTTCTGCACTTGACAGAGTGAAGAAGAAATATGGCAACGCTGTTATGGATATGAGTAAAAAATAATGCCAGCACTATCTAAGAAACAACAAAAGTTTTTTGGAATTGTTCGTGCCATACAAAAGGGAGAGCAAGCTCCAACAACACCAGAGACCGCAAAGGCAGCAGCTGATATGAAGAAGAGTGATGTAAAGAAATTTGCATCCACAAAACATAAAGGTCTTCCAGAGAAGAAAGTTACTAAAGAAGAATTAGATAAGAATGACAAACCTTTCGTAAAACACTTAGTTAAGAAACTAAGGAGTGGTTCTAAAACACATGCGAAACAAGCAGATGATTTAGAAAAAGCAATGAAGGAAGAGTCTAATCCTCGTATTCCCCGTAAGAAAGGACAACCAGCAAACTCAAAGAAACACTCTGACTTGTATACAGATGAAAATCCTAAAGGAACTATTCACGGACTCGGTTTTAAGAACGTGGCTACTGCTAAAGCATCTGTCTCAAAAATACGTAATTCTTCAAGATCTCATGCTCATAAAATTCAAGCGGCAGTTGCTATGGAACAAAGGGCAAGAGAAATGGGTAAAACCTCTGAGGCAGCAGTCTACAGAAAGTTCATCAATTCGATGAAAAAGAAAACTAAGAAATTAAAAGAGCAGTTAACATATAAGCATTTTATAAACAAAGCAAAAGAATCATCAGCAAGAATGGCAAAAAACAAAGAAAGGCAGAGAGAAGTAAATGCCATGTCTGCCTATAAAGATAAAAAAACTAAGGGCATTAAGTTTTTTGATAAGAAAGGATCAGGTAGAATTAAGGCAGGTGAAAAAGTTTATGATTAGTTGCTATATAGTATAGTATACTAACTAATTATGACTAAATTTTTATTACCTATTGCTATCAATATTATAGATAAAGCAGTAGATAAAATTCCAGAAGATCTAGAGGAAAAAATCAAGGTGTTCGTTATAGCACTTCTTAAGAAGGCTGCTGCCAAATCAGGAAACAAAGTAGATGATAAACTAGTGGAAGCACTAGAGAAGGCTCTACTAGGTTCTTAACTTTATAAATATCTTTAGAAAAACTAGTAGGTAAAGAACATGGCTCTTTGGGGCAACAACGATAATTTAGTGTCGAACGGCACGGTGGCCTTAAATTATGCCACAAAAGTAGTTACTGGTACAGGAACAACATTCGGAACAGTTGGGTTTGGTGTTACTGGTGATATTATAAGATTTGGTGCTCGTGGACCAGGTGTAGCATCAACATATTTTGGAGACGCAGTAATAGTTGGTATTGCAAGTACTACTCAATGTACAATTGGATCAACTGCAGGATTAAGTGGTGTTGCGATTGGTGGAACAGAGTATCATTTAAGTCAATTACCAAAATCAACTGTTTTAGATCATTCAACAGATTCAGGAAAAGATGGTTTACCATCATATGTTACATATGCAACTAGAGATGCTCGTGATTTTGCACCAGTTGGTTCATTAAGTGTTCCTGTTTTAAATGCCAAGAAAATTGGAATTCAAACAAATACTAAAGGTAAAGATGCAACTGTATTATTAAGACCAGGAGTTGATCCTGATGGTTCTGAAATACTTGTAAGTGCTGTAGGTTCAGCTACTTCAGTAACTAAATCTGGTCAAGCTTCTCCAGTTGGATTTTCAACTATATTCTTTCCAGGTGGTCCTCCAGCAGGTATCCGTGTTAATGAATCAACACTGGAAGTTGCATCAGGTGGTTCAGTAAAACCAATTTTGGTTACAAGTATTGGTTCATCATCAGTGGGTTTAGCAGCAACTATTTCCGCACAGATAAACGGAGGAACAACCTTAACATTTAAGTCAGATAATATTATATCACTTGCAAGTGCCATTACTATTGGTATTTCCACTGGTGCTGAAATAGGATTCAGAAGATTAAAAGGTGGATATGATAAAGTTGTGTATGGTATTGGAGATGGCACATCACAAATATTTGATGGATCATCGACAGAATACAGAACGAGTGGAGCAGGATGGGTAGGTGTTACAACTTATCTTGATTGTCATGGTAATGTAAGAGTTAAATCTGAAACATTAGTTGCGATAGGTGGTAATTCACAAGATGCAACTGCAGGAATACAAACAGGATCAAACGGTATTCTATATCCAACAGTTAATTAATTTTATTTTTTTATTATGAAATTTGATGAATTGAATGAAGATAACTACTTACTTTTTGCTATTAAATTTTATGATAATCCTCAGGCTGTAACCAAGGAGGATTTTGAAGATGATCTTAAAAGAATTAAATACATTAAAAGATTATTGAAAAGATATAAAAATAATGGTGAATTAAAAACTCACCTTATTTTAAATCATCTTACAGTATTGTTTAATGTTTTTAACGAAGCTGCTGTTCCATTACTATTTTATAATTTAGAAAAAGATCTCTGGCCATCTATAAAAAGTTTTTTAATTTTTTTAAATAGAATACCAGATTATCCTAAAACAAAAATTGATGTGATAAAACCAGATCAAACTTGTTTGGATAATTTAAATTCAGTCTAATGAATATAAAAAAGGTTGCAAACAAAATAAGACAAATAAGAGAATCATCCCCTACAAATTCTGTGGGTGCGAATGGATTAACCAATAGTGCTTCTGCCTCAGGTCCTTTAGCAGGATTTGATAAATTATTATTTCCACCATCAGAGGATTTATTATCACAAGATTATCAAACACCAGGACAGTCTGGTCTTGCGAAGTGGAGATTCTCAAATGTTTATCCAGTGCAAAAGGTAACTGAAAAAGATGTAGATGATATGGTAGATGCATCAAAGGAATACATAAATAAAGTTGATAATGCAAATAATAGTAATAGAGATGATATGAAGTCAAGATTAAACAATATTATAAACATGATAAGATCTCTTAAAGAAGATAAAATAATAAATGATGGTAAAAAATTAGTTAATCCTAAAAAAAATCCATTAATTAAAAAAGAAGAGATGGCAGTTGGTGCAGTTCCCACTAACAATGCAAGTAGTGGTAATATAGCAGGTTTACCTCCAGATCAACCTCCAGTTAAAAAGAAAAAAAAATATATTTATGGTGGTCATGGCTCACGAAAAATGTGGTTGGCTAACAAGAAATAATAAATAAATTGAAGGTAAAAATACTTAAAGTGGAAGACAATAATAACGTTAATGCTGCTATTTTAGAAAGATTAGAGAAAGTTGTTCAATCATTACAGGAAAACTCTGTGAAGATGGGGCAACTTCTTGCTGTTCATGATGAGAAATTAACGAAGCAAGATCGTATTGATGCAGTATTATTTGAGAAGATTGAGCAGGTGGATGTAAAATTAGATCGTCATGCTAATGATATTAAGAAAGGATGTGAGAGAGATATTAAACTTGTAGATAATCGTTTAAGAATAATTGAGAAAAAGATGTGGACAATCGCAGGTTCTTTGACTATAATTAGTTTCATAGTGTCTCCGATTGGACAGAGATTTGTAAAAGGATTGACAACAACACCACAATCAAGTATAATAATAGAAAAGTAATTACTTTAGAATGAGTGACGTTGAATTTAAAAAGCATCGTGTGTTCCGTGAAACACAAGATGTTATTTTTTATGATATATCCGTAGAAGATTCAAACGCATCTGATTTAGTTGTACATGAGGGATCTGCTGTATCTCCACCAGACGATTCTGTTGGAGCAAAACAATTCTATGTTCATTATCATCAGGTCGATCATAATCGTGTTGTTAGAGGTGAAAGAACCTTTGAGTTAATTAATCCTGAGTGGAAGTATCCTTACCATATAGTCCATTTAAATCGTTCCTCAGGAGCATTAATCATACCAAGAGGAACTTGGCATCGATCAACCTCTGGTGAAAAGGGGTCAATTGTTGTTAATCAGGCAATCCGTGATGATTTGTTTGATGCAGATAGTGAATTTATACCAGTATCAGCAGCAAACTGTGCACAGTTATATGATATACTGGTAAATGAAAAACCAGTAATTCATACGTTAGGTGAGTGATGGATATAATTGATTCCAAATATATTGGATTGATATCATCAAGACTTCAAAAGTTTAAAAGAGTTAAGGCTGACCTTTATAACTTCCGTTGTCCAATTTGTGGTGACTCAAAGAAACATAAGAACAAGGCAAGAGGATATATTTATCCCCTAAAAGCAGATATGAACTTCAAATGTCATAACTGTGGAGCATCTTCAACGTTTAATAATTTTCTAAAAACAATTGATTCAACACTTCACAAACAGTATGTTCTTGAAAAATTTAAAGAGAGAAATGTTGGTAAAGGTTCAATAATTCCAGAACCAGAGTTTAATTTTAAAAAACCTGTATTTAAAAAGAAGTTAGATTTACCAAGAGCATCAGAAATACCAATTGCAACAAAATATCTTGAAACAAGAAAAATAAATCCAAGTCTTTTTTACTTCACGGATCAGTTTCAAAAGTGGACAAATACACACAAACAGACATTTAACACTATCCATAGGGATGAAAGTCGTGTTATAATACCACTGCATGATACAGAAAAGAATTTGATTGGATTTCAAGGAAGAAGTCTAGGTCCTAATTCTGTTAAATATATTACTGTGATGCTTAATGAAGATGCTCCTAAAATATACGGATTAGATAAAATAGATGAAAGAAAACCAATTTACATCACCGAAGGACCATTCGACTCGACGTTCGTGGAAAACTCGGTTGCTATGTGTGGCTCCGATCTTGATATTAGGTCGTTTGGTTGGAGCAATTATATTTGGGTTTTTGATAACGAACCTCGTAACAGAGAAATCGTCGAACGAATCAGCAAAACCATTAATAGAGGAGATCAGGTAGTTATCTGGCCATCTAATATTAATGAAAAAGATATAAACGACATGGTTTTGTGTGGACAAGATGTGATGAGTGTGTTAGAATCAAACACATATTCAGGACTAAAAGCAAAAATTAAATTTAACAACTGGAAAAAAGTATGAGTAATGGTACTAAAGTAGTTAAGAGGAACGGTTCTATTGAACCTCTTGACTTAGAAAAGATGCATAGGATGGTAGAAGAGTCGTGTAAGAATCTTGCAGGGGTCTCTGCTAGTCAAGTAGAGATTCAGTCAGGAATTCAATTTTATGATGGTATAAGCACCGCAGAGATACAGGAGATATTAATTCGTTCTGCAAGTGATCTTATTGATTTAGATCATCCCAATTATCAATATGTTGCTGCACGTCTTCTTCTTTTTTCCCTAAGAAAGAATTTATATGGTAGAATACATGAACTTCCTTATTTAAAAGATCATGTAGTAAAATGTGTTGATAAACAAATATATGATAAAGACATACTCGATTCATACTCTGATGAAGAATTTTTTAAATTAGAATCATTTTTAGATCATGATCGTGATTATTTGTTTACATATGCAGGTTTAAGACAGGTTGTTGACAAATACCTTGTACAAGATAGAAGTTCTGGTGAACTATATGAAACTCCTCAGTTCATGTATTTGTTAATTGCTGCTACAATTTTCTCTAAATATCCACAAGAAACCAGATTAGATTACGTTAAAAAGTATTACGATGCCATTTCCAAACACAAGATCAACATACCAACTCCCATCATGGCTGGAGTTAGAACACCTCTTCGGCAATATGCGTCTTGTGTTCTGGTTGATATTGACGACACCTTGGATAGTATTTTTAGTAGTGATATGGCCGTGGGTCGTTATGTCGCACAAAGGGCTGGGATTGGTATCAACGCAGGTCGCATCAGGGGCATCAACGCTAAAATCAGGGGTGGTGAAGTTCAACACACGGGTGTTGTCCCGTTCCTCAAAAAGTTTGAAGCAACTGTCAGATGTTGTACTCAAAATGGCATCCGTGGTGGATCAGCAACTGTCCACTTCCCAATCTGGCACCAAGAAATAGAGGACATCATAGTCCTTAAAAACAATAAAGGTACCGAAGATAATCGAGTTCGTAAACTTGATTACAGTATTCAATTAAGTTCATTATTTTACCAGAGGTTTATTGACGATGAGAGCATTAGTTTATTCAGTCCTCATTCTGTTCCTGGGTTGTATGATGCTTTTGGCACTACTTCCTTTGACGAACTCTATGTTGCTTATGAAGCAGATGATACAATCCCAAGAAAAACTATTAAAGCACAACAATTAATTCTTGCTCTATTGAAAGAAAGAGCAGAAACTGGTAGAATATATTTAATGAATATAGATCACTGTAATTCTCATTCATCATTTATTGATAAGGTTGAGATGAGTAATCTATGTCAGGAAATCACATTACCAACCAAACCTATACAACATATCGATGACGAAACTGGTGAAATTGCTCTCTGCATCCTTTCTGCTATTAACATTGGGAAGATACGTGATCTTTCCGATTTCGAAATTCTTTGTGATCTTGCTGTTAGGAGTCTTGATGAACTCATTGATTTTCAAGGATACCCCGTCAAAGCAGCAGAGATCGCAACTAAGGCACGTAGATCCCTTGGTATTGGTTTCATAGGTCTTGCACACTATCTTGCCAAGCAAGGAGAGCATTATGGTGACAAGAGAGCATGGGAATTGGTACATGATTTAACAGAAGCATTTCAATATTATTTGATAAAGTCCACTGTGAACCTTGCGAAAGAAAAAGGTGCTTGTGAATATTCTTCTAGAACTAAATATGGTCAGGGGATACTTCCCATAGACACTTATAAAAAAGATGTCGATGAACTTGTGCCAAACAATTTAAAATATGATTGGGATTCTCTTAGGTCACTTGTCAAGGAGCACGGAGTCAGGAACAGCACTTTGTCCGCACAAATGCCTTCGGAGAGCAGTTCCGTTGTGTCAAATGCAACAAATGGAATCGAGCCACCTAGAGGATACCTGTCCACTAAGAAGTCAAAGAAAGGACCTCTTAAGCAAATTGTCCCTCAATATGGAACTTTAAAAAATAATTATACCCTCTTGTGGGAAATGCCTAACAATACCGGATACATAAATATTGTTTCCGTGATGCAAAAATTCTTTGATCAGGCAATCAGTGGTAACTGGAGTTACAATCCAGAACATTATCCCGACAATGAAGTTCCAGTTTCAGTAATGGCACAAGATTGGTTGACTACATATAAGTATGGTTGGAAGACGAGTTATTATCAAAACACATATGACATTAAAACAGATGAAGTAGAAGATGAATCTGCTTCGTTAAATTGTTTGGTGTCCGAAATTTTAGACACATCGGAGGAAGAGTGTGAATCCTGCAAAATTTAAAATCTCATCAACAGATAGGAGTACAATGCCACAAGTCAAAGGTATGACAGTATTCAACACTGAAGAGGTTGATACTAAGAAACAACCTATGTTTTTTGGTAAACCATTAGGTGTTCAAAGGTATGATAATTTTAAATATAATCAATTTGAAAATTTAACAAAACAACAGTTAGGATATTTCTGGAGACCAGAAGAGGTGTCTTTACAAAAAGATCGTGGTGACTATCAATCATTACGTCCGGAGCAAAAGCACATCTATACTTCAAATCTTAAGTATCAGATTATGCTTGACTCTGTGCAGGGTCGTGCACCAGGTATGGCATTTTTACCATATGTCTCACTTCCAGAATTGGAAGCATGTATGGAAGTATGGTCATTCATGGAGATGATTCATTCACGTTCTTATACTTATGTGATTAAGAATGTTTACTCAGACCCATCAGAAGTATTTGACAAGATATTATCTGATGACCGTATACTAGAACGTGCTGCGAGTGTGACAGAATCATATGATACATTTATCAACTACGCACAGGAATGGGGTCAGGGTAGCATGTGGAAAGAGGATTGGAAGGCATCATCTTCATCAGTCTGGACACGTAAAGATTTAAAAAGACACTTATACAGGGCAGTCGCTAATGTTAACATTTTGGAAGGTATCCGCTTTTATGTATCTTTCGCTTGTAGTTTTGCTTTTGGTGAGCTTAAACTCATGGAAGGATCTGCGAAAATCATATCGCTTATTGCAAGAGATGAGAATCAGCATCTGGCAATAACACAAAACATCATCAATAACTGGAGAAAGGGTGATGATCCTGAGATGAAGGAGATTGTTAAAGAAGAAGAGCAGTGGACATACAGTATGTTTGACCGTTGTGTAAATGAGGAGAAATTATGGGCAGAGTATTTATTTAAAGATGGTAGTATGATTGGTCTGAATGACAAATTACTCTTCCAGTATGTTGAATGGATTGCCAATAAGAGAATGAAATCAATTGGTTTAAAACCTGTATATGACATTCCAGCAAGAAACAATCCATTACCTTGGACACAACATTGGATTAGTTCTAAGGGTCTTCAAGTGGCACCACAAGAAACAGAGGTAGAGTCCTATGTTGTTGGTGGTATTAAACAAGATGTAAAGAAAGATACGTTTAGTGGATTTAAATTATAATACACATAGTATTTTTCCCGTTTTAATACATCAATTTGATGTAAATGGATTTAGTGAAATACAAGATAAACTAATTGATTATGCGTATAGTTTGAAGGAAAAAGATCCAAAAGGTACATTACTTTCAAATTATGGTGGGTGGCAATCTGAACTTTTTACTATCAATAACGAGGAAGATGTATTGCAAACATTTCTTGTAAATTGTCTTTCAGATTTTCCCGTTATTAAAAAATCCATTAATATGAAAGTTGAAGCATGGATTAATATTAATAAACCGGGTAATTATAATCGGACTCATACTCACCCTTGTTGTGATTTATCTGGAGTTTTATGGGTTAAAACACCTAAAGATTGTGGTCAAATTGAATTTACGTCTCCTGTTCAATTTCAAGCATTTAATGAAGTTGAATCATATACTGATGATTTTAAAAATCAAAATAATTTATTTCATTGTTATTTTTTTAATCCCATCGAAGGTAGAATATTAGTTTTTCCATCACATTTACGACATGAGGTAAAAGAAAACAAATCAAATGAAGATAGAATTTCAATTTCATTCAATATCAAATTATGAAAGATAAATCAAACAAGATGTCAAAAAAGACACCTTCTCAGGATTCAAACATTGAGAATCCGAGACCCGAAGAAGAAATAGCATGGGACATTGAGGAGTGTAGGAAAGCAATCCGTGATGCTGCGGATGATTATGATAAACTAGTTGGAGGTTAAAATGATTAATCCTTTTGGTAATGTACTAAACACAAGAGAATCTTATAGTAGATTCTATCAAAAAAAATTTACTGAGGTTGAAGTACAATTTCAAGATGAAAATCCTGCATGGATTCCTTTAGAAACATTATTATCAATGAGGAAGATATATAGTAAAGAGTAATATGAAATCTGCATGGCAGTTGACTATGAGAACCCTTGGATGTATGAAGGTAATCCTTTTACCTCTGATGATATCGGGGATTACTATGGGTTCGTCTATCGCATCACCAATACTACAAACGGAAAACAATATATCGGAAGAAAGTACTTTACCCAAAAAAGAAAACCCAAAGGAGGAAAACGAAAAGTTACATCAGAGTCTGACTGGAAAAAGTACTATGGAAGCTCTGATGATCTTAAACGAGATATTAGAGAAATTGGCAGAGACTCTTTCAGAAGGGAAATTATCTCCCTCCACACAACCCTTGGAAAAGTAAACTACGAAGAGACAAAACAATTGTTCTTGCATAATGTGTTGATGGAATCACTTGACGACGGGACACCAATGTATTATAATAGCAACATACTTGGACGATACATGAAAAAGGATTATGGACAATTTGGAGAGAACTCTAAGGAGTAATCGTGACTGGGCATTAAAAAGAATTCATAGAATGTGTGATACGGATGATCCATATAACTTTATGGATGCAGCTGCAATTGTTTCAGAATTTGAAGAATGGTTTGATACAAAAAATGAAGAATGTGATATTCTTTCTTTTGTTTATGAAGAAAAATAAAAAAGCTATATAGTATGAATTTGTTTAATAAGATGGTAGATAAAAAACTAGAACCAAAGGTTGAGGAAAAACCAAAAGGTATCATTGGAAAAATTAAAGAAAGTATTGATGATAAGGATGAGCAACTTGCATTTCTATCTACAATTGTAAGACTTTCTGTTCTTGTATGGTCTGCAGGTATTTTAACTTTAGCATACGTTAAGTTACCAGCAGCATTTAATATACCAGAACAAAAGCTAGATCCAACTTTCATAGCTTCGGTTTTCACAGGAACTTTAGCGACTTTTGGCGTCGCAGCTGCAGGTAAGAAAAAGAGTGGAGACGGTAGTGGTAGTGCAAACATATCTAAGAAAGATATGGAGTTTCTAATTGCAAAAGCATCTGAAACTGCACCAGCACAAACAATTAGAATTGAGCAAGCACCAGTGTCAATCGTACCGACTGCTGCACCTAAAAAATAATGGATTTCGATAATATGGATCAAGATGAAGCAATGTTTGGATCAGAGGTTAAAATTTCTAATCCGACACCACCAAAAAAACCAAAGAAAAAAATTAACTTTACGAAGTGGTTTGCACTTGGACTTGGTGGAGTTTTTGGTTTATCTCATATTGGTATGATTGGTATGGTGAGTCGAAAAAATAGTGTACCAATTATAAGTCCACCTGTAGGACCTTACACATCATATGTGATACAAGCAGATAAAGAAGGATATAAGTTAAGTTACACAGCAAATGATCCCAAGACAGCATTCATTACTAAGGACATCAAAGAGAAGGGTGGTTTCTTAGGACTAGCAAATGAAAGTACTCAAGTTACCGAAGAGTATTTTATGGATGGTCAAACTAATCAAGGTGGTGCGGTATCAAACAACAGGTCTTGGTTAGATCAGAAACCTGGTTTAACAGACGCACAAGCAGCAGAGATAAATGATGCACGAAAAAGTGAAGCCTGTATCAAAGCAGTTGGATCCGCAGAGGGTACAGGCAGATTGGTTGGGACAAGTGTTGGTGCTGCTGCTGCTCCTACTCTTTCCACTATTCCCTTTGTTGGTTGGGTTGCTGCTGGTTGGGTAGCAATGTTTGGTGGTAATCAAGGTGCTGAACTAGGTGGTAATCTGGCAGAAGACCTAAACAAAAATTGTTAAATCTATTATGAAAGATCAAGCATCAGTAGGAGCAGAATCTTCTGCTATCAAATATGATAGAGCACTGTCTCTATTCACAGAGTCAGTTATGAAACCTGACCACGATTTGCGTGGTTGTGCACACAATCAGGGTTGTTATGATGAACTCATGGAGATAAGAGAACATGTATTGGAGTATTTAAAAACTTTAAAAGAAGTTACACATCATACAAATCCAGATGAAAGTGATGAGATAGAGACTCAAAAACTAGTAAATCAAAAACCTTACTACACTAAATGGAGATAGTGTGGAATTCCACATATTAATGCGTATTTATACCTAGTGTGTTATTATAAATAATAATGTACTGGAGTTGAAACTATCATGTCCCATTACGTAATTGGTTATCACGACCAACAAAACAATCATTATGAAATCTGCGAGTACGCAGATGACGCATACAACGCAATAAGACAAGCACGAGAGGATTTGCCTGGTATGAAGGCAAGTCCTCTTTCTTGTGAGTACTGTCTTAAGGAGGAGTAATGAAAAATTTACCACTGAAATCAGCATCAATTATATTTGGAATAATAATCGGAACAGGTTGGTTCTTAATACCACTAGCATGGTCAAATCCAATATTAGTATGAAAAAATTTAATACATGGGTCTTGGATACTACAATCTATATCCTTGACTTCCTCTACAGAGGTAGAGATTTTCAAAGATTCTGGGTTCTTGAGGTAATTGCAAGAGCACCTTACTTTGCGTTCATTTCCGTACTTCATTTTCGTGAATCACTTGGATTAAGAGGTGAGGAGCATATATATTTGATGAAAGAACATTTCTATCAGGCACTCAATGAAACGGAACATTTGGAAGAGATGGAACTTAGAGAAGGAAATAAGTATTGGATCGATCGCTTCTTTGCCAAGCATCTTGTTCTACTTTATTTTTGGATCATGGTTGGCTACTATCTTATTGATCCTACTAACGCTTATGACATCAACATGAAGATTGAGAAACATGCGTTCAAAACTTATGTTAAATATAGTGCTTATAATCCTTTAGATACCAAGATTGCAGAGATTGCTCAAGATGAATATGAGCATTCCAAAGAATTACAGAAAGCAATGTTAATGATCGCATAGATAATACTAATCATATGTATTAGTTTATGTTATCTACCAATTATCGATTAAGATTAGAAGCAATTTGTAAAGACATTGCATCAGGAACAGAAGTCAGTATAGATGATATGATATGGGCAACAAAATTAGCAAAGGCAAATACTTCTGCGAGAGGTATGTTAAGTTCAGCAAGAAGAATATCAACAGATCCAGATGGATCTTGCCTTAAGTATTTGGATATTGGAGATCCTAAATCAAATAAAAAAGGTTTTAATGGTGCGGATGATATAGCAGATTGGTTTAAAAACGATAGATCAGATGATTGGAGACAACGAGATTGATTCGACTTTTAAAATTATTAGGAAATATTATTGACCCAAGTTGGTGGGCAGAACTCATTGGTGAAAAGTCAGGATTAAATGATCGTGCAAGAAAACCAAATAAATTTAAAGAGTGGAAGTTAAAACAACCTCTATGGAAACAATTTTTTATAGAAGTTTTAATGTTTACATTAATCGCATTAGCATTTGAACCAGTGTTAAATATGTTAGGTATGTCAATGTTACCTTGGAGGTGGTTTTGATTCAATTTAATTTCGAAAAACAATTTGGTAAAGGCACGGATCCTTGGTATGCAAAGGCAGAGAGGTGGGCAAAGAAACAAAAGAATCCATTTACTCGACATTTACTTCTTGGTATGATACAATGGTTAAAAGAAAAATGGATTGAAGTAAAGGTTGCAAACACAATGAGAGATATTGATGCACAATCAGAAGAGATAAAAAAAATATGGGATAAAGAAGATAAACCAGAAACAACTATAACAACCACACCATCAGAGGTAGAAGGTTTAGATGATATAGAAATAGCTTATAATAAGTATTATCATGAATAAATTATTAATCATACCGATGTTCTTTTTGACAATGTGTGGAACCGCACCAGTCACACCTCCTGCGGAGGCGATTCCACAAGAGCAGATGGAACAGATATGGGAGGCACTAGAATATATGAAAGAATATGATATGTTACAAAATAGAACAGAACCAGATGACTCCATAAATAGTGCATTAGAGAATTTTTGGGAGGAGATAGATGGGAGCAATGACCCCACCGAGTCGGAAGAGTTGTTACAACTTTCGAGTGACGGAGATTAACCGTGTTGTTGACGGGGATACTATTGATGTCACCATTGATCTTGGGTTTGATCTATACAAGAAAGAAAGAGTTAGAATTGCAGGAGTTGATACACCAGAGAAGAGAACAAGAAACTTGGAAGAGAAAGTATTGGGATTAGATGCTACTAACTGGATGAAGGAACAATTAGAAGGAGCAATCGATGGAGATGATGAACTTACTATACGTACTGAACTCAAAGGTGGCATGGGTAAGTATGGTAGGCTTCTTGGTTGGTTATACGTTGGCGATGATGATGTATCACTCAACGAAAAAATGATTGTTCAAGGATATGCATGGGAGTATGATGGTGGCACAAAACAAAAAAATTTCGAGGAATTACGTGAAATTCGTAGATCATTTGGTACATTAGATGCTGGCTAAATAAAACACATTCAATAAAATTATGTTACAGAAAATAGTAAATGGAATCGCTATCGCAAGTGGTGTTGTATCTATCACCGTCGTTGGTGTTGCTGGTTACGTATATATTCGTAAGGATGCGATTATCGAAAACGTCAAAAGCAAAGTAATGGAATCAGTATTACCTGGTGGACTTGGTAGTGGATTAGGATTACCTTCCCCATCAACAGGAGTGCCATCATCACCTGAGACACCATCACTACCAGTACCTATGCCTTTCTAATGGACATACAAAAGATTGCTGTCGGTGTATGTGCTGTTGGAACTGCATGTGTAGTCGGTGGTAATGCTGTGGTTGATCAGGTCACTAATGGATCTGAGAAGAGAAGAAACGATACTGTTGAAGCAGTTGTTGAGGAACTCAAACCTTTCATCAAGGAACAGATTGAGTTGAGTTTCCCATCATCAACTGGTGGGGTGATGACATTACAGAAACCTCAACTTGATTATAGGAAAGAAGTGAATGGATCCAATCGAAAAAATTGATATACAACAAGTAACAATTCCACAATTAGATGGAAGAAGTTGGATGTATCAAGTTCCTGCTGTTCCAAATAATGACCCACCTATAACTATAAAGTTGGGTTTTCCGATTGTTGAATTACCAGGTTGTGTTGAAGCACACCCAGACAATAAAATAGGGGCAAAAAATTTACCCCTTGATCGTGATTTAGTAAATGATGATCCAAATGGAGTTAAAATTTTGTGTCCAAATGGTGAGTATCCATCTTATGATGCACTTAACTATGAACCAGAACAAATAGTTCCCACGACTCCTGCACCACCTCCACCAGTTGCACCACCTGCACCAGAGATTCCTAACACTGGTAGTATAGTTCCGAAAGAAGAAACACCTTGTCCTGGTCCTAGTCAATTGAGAGTTGGAGATGTGACTCAATCAGGTGATGAGAGAGTTGTGGGTCATCGACTTTTAGAAGATGGTAAAACCTGTGAGACATTGTATGAACCCACTTCAGTAGTCGAAAAATATCTCCCACCAATAAATCAAGCAGCAACCGTGACCTCACTTGCGATTGTCGCAACAGCAGGAGCAGCAGCGACACCATTATTAATAAGAATTATACGACCTGTAGTTAAAAAGATATGGGCAACGATACAGAAAAAATTAGGTAAAGAAGTCAAGAGACTTACTATATCAGAGGTAAGAACAAATAAGTATCGTGAAAAGAAAGGACTACCACCTCTTAAGAAAAAGTAATTACTTAGTTCTTCCGATTGATATAGTTTTTAAATCTTTTGCACCACCACTTGGATTTGGTGTAATTTGATGATTATGTGGAGCAACAACACCTGCAGGATTTACTAATACTACATCAGCACATACACTGTAGTATGGTGATTTTGGATGGAACATGATCCCCGCTTTTTTCAATTCACCACAATTTTTTAATCTGGCGATCTCAAAGTCTAATCTTTTATTCGCAACTGCCTGTTCCATTAGATCTATGTTAGCAGCAGCTGCTTCCTTACATTGTGCTTGTAATTCTTCATCAAGTGGTTTCGACCATGTGGCAGAAAAACCTAATGATAAAGTATAATTATCTTTTTGTCCTGTTCTTGTAGGAATCTCATATAAAATTTGACCAGGATTGTCTGGTATAGAATCATCATCATTATCTGCGTTGTTGTAGACTGGATCTAAATATAGACTTTCGAACGGTTTTTTATATGAAACACTACCGTTTGCATAGGGGGTAAGGTTCATGGTAGGTCCTTGACACTGTATCCCACCACCATAAGTATTTGTTATATACGGTCCTTGTAAAACTTGAATTGCCTGGTTGGTCACTGAGCCCGAACTATTCGCAATCGGGTTTGCTGTTGCACTTACACCACCCACATCAGTTGCAAATGAGGGGGTTGCTGTTCCTAATGTGAGACTCAATGCAATCAGTTTGAGAACTGACTGGTTGTGTTTGTGACGCTTTCGATCTGGGTGGTGCGCTGTATTATTGTTTGCGTCTTGAGCCCTGGTCCAGAATAACTTTCTGTAAATTGGAAGCTTCCGACACCGTTTGTTGATAGTGTGAAGTTTGGTTTTGTATTTAGATCTAACCCCGTCCATGTAGAAGTCACTCCTTCAATCGTATTTTCAGTCGTCAAATTTGCTGTCGGTGATAATGATGTCCCGTCCATTTGTACGTTAGTACCAGTAATGACATACTGATAGCCTGTATCGTAGTTCATCGAATTTATCGTCTCCGTTACCGTAGAAGTGGTTTCGGTAGTTGATGTCATCGCGCCCTGGGTAAAATTAGGGACTACTGGCACAGCAATCGCAGTCCTCGCACTCGCAAGGACATATGCAACCACAGTCAGGACAAATACCTTTTTCATTAGACATTATAACACAAATCAATTTATTGTCAATTCGCTAACGAATTGGCCAGTCGCGTCAGTACCCGCTCCGCCAGCTGTTATTGTCATCACACCCGCAGATGTAATTGTTCCAGCTAATGTTCCTGCGACACCGCCACTTGATGTTGTAACCTCACCGTATGCTGGCATGTCAGCCACGACACCAGCCGAGACATCTACACCTGCTCCGATAGCATTTACTGCATCTCCTTGAGTCCAACTTTCTGTAAAGCTGAATGCTGAACCACTAGTGTTCATCTCATACGCACCTACATCAAGTGTAGCTGCTGCTGTTGCTGTTCCAGCAGTAAGTTTTCCAAAATGATTATCAGTTGCAACTTTCATGTTGTTTCCAGAAACCGAGTAGGTCGAACCAATTCTTGTTGCAGAAGTTGCTGCTGCGTCTACACTTAATTGTGTGCTTGTTGTTAATTTATGAACCAAGTCCGCCTTGGCTGGTGCGAATGCTGCACCCGTCATCAAAAGCATAACGATAGGTAAAAATTTTTTCATGCTCTCTGAGACAATATACCTATTTGCTATTTAGTTATAAAAATATTG
>Ga0209348_1000165_pt1 | contig 38481 bp, 9 predicted proteins | sample ETNvirenome_2_30_FD_184065 | JGI IMG/M metagenome (GOLD analysis project Ga0209348, IMG submission 184065) | Marine viral communities from the Pacific Ocean - ETNP_2_30 (SPAdes) (version 2) | ecosystem: Environmental > Aquatic > Marine > Oceanic | place: Pacific Ocean | collected 2013-06-22 | reverse complement strand
TTACATATAAACTAGATCAAGCAGCTCTCACTGCTCCTGCTACATCAGCATCTGCTGTAAGTATTTTTGTTAAATCACCGACATTAAAGATGTACTATGGTCATCAGTATTTGTTTGATCTTAGTCATTCATCTATGGCAGGTGGAAACTTATCATTTGCAAAAGATAATCTATACAAACTAGAATATTCATTCAACTCTATAGAAAGAGTTGGTACACCTGGTGTCACTGGTGGTGGACAACCAACTCCTACAGTAAAACTTAAAGTTGATAGAAATATAGTAACAAATATATCATATTACTTTGATCCATCAAGAACTGGTGATGATAGCCCAGTGGTACCTGGTAGTTATCTTGATGTTGTAAATTCTCCATATGACGGAACATTTGAGATCAGTTCTGTTGCAGGTGCTACCATTACTAAAGGTGCTGATATACTTAAGTTCCCACTCGCTAATGAACCAGAAGCTGCTGCAACTATATCTCAAGCATCTTACACAACAAGTTCTACTAAGGCAGTTGGTTCTATTGGTGATATTCGTATTGTTAATCCTGGTGGTTTCTATACTAAATTACCTATTGTTAGTGGTATTACATCTAGTAGACAAATTGAAAGAGTGCAGATCAATGCACCAGGTACTGAATATGCAGTTGGAACTTATAATGGCGTTCCTATTACTGGTGATGGTGAAGGTGGATTTGTTTCTATCACTGTTGCAGATGGAACTGATGCAGAAGGATCAACAATTCCTGGTCAAATCAATAATGTAGTTGTCACATCTCCAGGTAAAAATTATACTACTGCATCAATTGATATTAATGCTATACCTGGCATACTTGGAACTGGATTGACTGGATCTGGTGCTGAGTTAGTAGTTGTTATACCATCAGCAGGTACAGGAGCATCTGTATTTACTAAGGGTGCAAATGTTGGTAAGATTAAGAAACTTAAGAACAATAATTTTGGTTATGATTATCCACATGACTACACGCTACGCCCTGAAATATCATTCCCAATAAACGCACAGCTTACTTCTACAAGTATACTTGATAGTATTACCATTACAGATCCAGGTACTGGATATTCACAAGCACCTGCTGTTATAGTCACTGGTGGTGGAGGATCTGGTGCTGTTGCTGAAGCAACAATTAAGAATGGTAGATTAGATGTTATTATTGTTAAAGATCCTGGTGCAGGATATTCATCAACTCCTACAGTTTCATTAAGATCTTCATTTAACTATGTTATAAACCTTGATTTAGGATTATTACAATTTGCTTTCCCACACGGTATTGCAAATGGTGCTGCAGTCACATTAAATGTTGTTGATACTGGTGATGGTGCTGACTTCCCTCTATCTGCAGGTGCTGTTGGTAGATTAAATGGAAGCACAACTTACTATGCGATATCTGGTACTGCAAATTCACTAGAAGATGATCAATTAAAACTCGCTATTACTGCTGCTAACGCTGAACTTGGTGATGCTTTATCATTCTCTAACGCAGGTACAGGTCGTCAGCAAGTATTAACTGAATCATTTGGTGGTTCTGCTGAAGCAAATGTTATTACCTCTACTTTCTTAGAAGGAGAACTTGTATATCAAGGTGATTCTCTTGCTACTGCAACTGCTCAAGGATTTGTATCTACAAACTCTGGTTGGCAGGTAGGACCTAGAGTACTTAAGATTGTTGATTATACTGGAGACTTTGCAGAAAATCAAAGAATCACTGGTGTTATATCTAAATCTTCTGGTATTATTACTGATCTTAAAATCGCTCGTGGTGTTCTTGAGATTGGTTCTATCACTAGAACTACTGGTCAGTTTATTGATGACGTTGGTAAACCATCTGAGATTATTCAGAAGATTCAAGACTCTTACTATTATCAGGACTTCTCTTATGCTGTTAAATCTTCTACTTCTATCAGTGAATGGAAAGAGATTCTTATTAAGAACGTTCACCCTGCATCATTCAAAGTATTTGGTGAACTTAACTTAAATGAGTATGGATTTATTCCTAACAAAGAAACATTCTTCTCTTTAACTAAGTCTGTTGAATTAGCACAAGAAGCGATAGTTCCTAATATACAAAACTTTGCTCTTGTAGAACCTGTTTATACTGCATTCAATAATACTGAGGTATTATTCAGACAGAAACGATTAACTTCTTCTGAGAATATTCTAACATCTGTTGTACAAAGAATTGATGATATATCATCTCTGTTTGATGGTGAAAGAACTTCATTCCCACTACAAGTTAATCAAACTAATATTGTTGCTAACGCAAACCAGTTAATGATCGTACTTAACGGTGTTGTACAAACACCTGGTACTGCATTCTCAATTCAACAGGACTCAATAGTATTCGTTGAACCACCACAACCTCCTGCTAGTGTCAAATATGTAAACGTCACTATTAATCTTATACAAACGGTTGATCTTACATTTACTAATATCAGTGGTATTTTCCCTAATGTTGGAAATACTGTTGTAGGTACTTCATCCAATGCTCGTTTAACAGTAACAAAAGTCACTGGTAATACTATCACTGGTTTTATAACTCAAGGAACATTTATTCTACCTACTGCAGGTGGCGGTGGTGAATTATGTACAGTTGGTGCTACTGGATTCTCTGCTAATATTTCTACAAGAACTGCTGATATAAACATCAATAATGTCACCACTGGAAACTTCCCTGCTGCTGCAGATGTGACTGCAGGTACAGTATTTACAGGTGCAACATCTGGTGCTCAGTTAACAATCACACAAGTTGTTGGCACTACAATATCAGGAACTGTCACTCTAGGTAATTTCCAAACAAATGAAATTATAACTGCTACCTTATCTGGTGGAGCAGCGTTCTCTGGTACAACTTACACTGTAACTGGTGGTGTTGCTAGTGGTGGACTATTCATATTTGGTGAGCAAGTCACTAACTTTGATGGTGATACTGCAAAAGTTGAACAAGTCAACTTACAGACAGGTCAGGAACTACCTCTTGCTCAACTTCGTTATACTGTTGGTTTATCTACAACTTCTATAGAAGTAGTAGCATATAGGACTGATAATACTGCTGCTGATGCAGCAGTCCCAGCTGGAACATTTACAGCAGGTAAGAACTATCAATTTGGATCTGAAATTGTATTAGTGTCTGCTATCACACAAGGTAGTGAATCTACAACTCTTACTGTGACCAGAGCACAGAATGGTACTACTGCAGTTTCACATCAAGAAGATGTTCCTGTTTATGGTACTGATATATCAGTCACAGATCAATTAACTTTAAGTAAGACTGCAGGTACATATCAATCTACACCAGGTTTATTTGACATTCAACTTAATGACTATATTATTGCTGCACAGTCAGGTGTTGTAGCACAGGTCACTGCCTCAAGTGTATACCAAGATCCTACAACTAATGAGTTTATTGGTCAGGTTAATATATCACCAGGATCATCATTCTTTGGTTTACTATTCAACAGAATTACATCACAGACATATCCAAACGTTGTTCTTGATAATATTGCTAATTCTTCAGTTAATATTGTTGACTTTACAGATAACAATACTCCATTCAATGAAAACTTCCCTGCTACTGAACAAATTAACAACTATGTAATTACCTATGATAATGCTAGTGGTGATTTAGCAGAGGGTGAAGATATTAGAAATTACAAGATAGAATACGGTAATTCCAATGGAGATTTTGATTCTGCAGAAAATGCTAAGATACGTAAGTTAACATTTACAAATCAAAAAGGAACTGGATTCTTTGTAGCGGGTCAAACTATTAGAATTGGTTCTCTAGCAGAAGGTGAAGGAACTAAAGCAGAAGTTGTTGGATACAGTCAAGCAAGAAAAACAGTTTATCTTGGTAAGATTGGTAGATGTCAGTATAATGGTCAAGATATACATGCTATTACATTTGCAGGTAATGCACAAATATCTACTGGATCATTTAAGTTTGGTGGATCATCACTATTATTAGATGGCACAGGAGATTATGTAAATATCGCTGCTTCTAGTGAATTTGCTTGGGGGACTGGTGCATTTACTTTAGAGTTCTGGGTCAATCCTGACTCTGCAGCAATATCTGGAACTGCAACTTTATTAGATCAAAGAGAAAACGCAACTGAAGTTGCTGTTAGAGTATATCTAGAAGCAGCTCAGATTCGTTATAATGTAAATGGATCAGATCTTGTCACATCTGGTGCTACTACTCTTAATAATGCTACATGGTATCATGTTGCTATTGTTAGATCTGGTTCAACCACTAAGATTTGGTTGAATGGTGTTGAGGTAGGAACTGGAACTGATAGTAGTAATTTTGCTACTAAACCAATTAGAGTTGGTATGGATTATAATGGTGCTAATGGATTTACAGGATATATTGATGAATTAAGGGTATCTAATAGTAATCGTTATAGTTCAGCATTTACTTCTCAAACTGGAATACATCAGGGTGATACAAATACTAAATTATTAGTTCACTTTGATGGGTCTAATGGTCAAACATATACAGAAGATTGGTCTGGTTTTGTTAGTCCTGCTATTGGAGACGAATTCAACAATGATTCTATATTAGCAACATCTCGTACAACTGGTGCACCAGCTGGATTTGTTGGTAGAACACACAGATACTTAAATGCTGCTGATCATATTTTAACAAATAAAGAACTTATAAAAGCAGAAGCACTATACATCATGAAGCAGGTATTCCCTGCACATACTGTTAAAGGTGGAGATAGTGCTCAATTAGCAAGACTTGAAGTTCTCATACAAGCATTAGTAGACGACCTTCGTAATGGTAGTAATAGTCATATCTGGACTACATCTGCATCATACATTAATAGAACAACAAATCCAATATCAATAGCAACAGGAACTATTGAGGGTGATGTTCCACAAGAAGTATATGCAACTGAAATTGTAGAGAAAATATCTAAATTTGTTATTAATAATGTTCCTTGGGATATTCAAGATACAAGTCATTCATTCACACAGGTATATGATGGAACTCTAAAAGATTCTGATTATCCATCTGCTGTAAACTTTACTCCTACAGGTGCAACATATAATCCTGCTACTGGTGATATGGTTCTTACTAGCAACAGTCATGGATTACTTTCACCTCGTGAAATAACTGCAAGTAATGCAACATACACTGCTACCACTGGTGTTTTAGGAATCACATCTAATGGTCATAATCTTCAGACTGGTGATAGAATTAAATTGAAACCAAACTCTATTACCATGACATGTACATCAGATGGTAATACAGTATCACAATCTTATCCTCGTCCTGATGATCCAGCTGGACAAGGTTGGATGGAAGTCACCAGAATTGATGCTAATAACTTTAGTATTAATGTAGGTAAATCACCAACTGTAAATTACACAGTTCTTGATGCCACTTATAATGGTCAGACTGGATTCATGACTATGGACATTGGTGATAATGATCTAAGAACTGCTTGGAAATATACACCTGAGGGAGCTGCTTATAATCCATCAACAGGTGTAATGACAATTACCATTGCTAATCATGGATTCTATGTCGGTGATAGAGTAATGTTTGATGTATATTCATTAGTCTTTACATGTGCACAAGATAGTAATGCTACAGATCATCCATATCCTAGACTTACTGATCCTTATTACAATAAGTGGTTAGCAATAAGCAATGTCACCACAAATACATTTGATGTTAACGTAGGTACTTCAAGTAATACTACAACTCATACATTCCAGTATGCATTACCTAATTCTATGGTTCGCTCTGGAGAAACACTCAGACTTTCTAAAGATGCGGTATCATTCAAGTGTTCACAAGATAACTTCAAAACTATACACTCATATCCAAGAACTGATGATCCTGGTTATAATACATCGCTCCCAATCTGGACTAATGGTACACCTCTAACTGCAACTAATGCAAGCTACAATGCACAAACAGGTGATATGGTTATTACCATTCCTAGTCATGGATTAACAACTGATAACGAAATTAGAATTGAATTAAATTCTCTAACATTTGCATGCACTAAAGACGGTAATAAAACAACTCATTCTTATCCTAGAGCAACTGATCCTGCTGCACAGAGATGGTTAAGGATTGAAGAAAAGACAGACGATACAGTCAAAGTTAATGTAGGTATTGGTGCTGTTGCCGATCAATATGTTCATACATTTGTATCTGCTCTTGAGCATAGTATTATTAAGAGAGATAATACAATTACAGTTAATATTGGTAAATCACCAACAGTTGCTTACATACCTACTGGACAAGGATCATATAATGCTACCACAGGTGCACTTGAGTTAACTATTGGAAACCATAGTCTTCCTGCTCCAACAACTCATACAGTCACAAATGCAGTCTATGTACCTTCAACAGGTATCATGACATTGACTATTGCAGGTCATAACTTCTCTAATGGTGAGAAAGTTAAGATTGCAGATAACTCATTGAGATTTACTTGTGCACAAGATAACAATGCTACAAACCATGACTATCCAAGATCTACTGATGCTGTAAGTAATAAGTGGATTCCTATTTTCAATGTCACAACAAACACATTTGATGTACAGGTTTTAGATAATATTCCTTCTACTAACGTCACTGCTCACACATTTGTAAGTGCAACATCTGGTGGTGTAAGTAAAGCAAACTCAACTATTAAGTTAGCACCTAATTCTCTAGTCTTTACATGTACACAAGATAGTAATGCTACAGAACATTTATATCCTAGATCTGAACAAGATAGACATACTGCTACAACTGGTACATCTTATAATCCTGTAACTGGCATAATGTCAGTCACAACTGCTGCTGCTCATGGATTTAGAGTAGGAACTCCAATTATGTTCCAAGATCTATCTCTCACATTTACATGTAATGAAGATAATAACGCAACTAATCATCCATACCCAAGATCTACAGATTATGCAAGTAATAGATGGTTGTTTGTAGAAACTGTTCCAACTACAACCACATTTACAGTTCAAGTACTTGATAAGATTCCTTCTACAAATACAACAACTCACACATTTGTATCTGCTACTAAGGGTGGAATTATAGAAGGTGATCCTGCAGTCGCTGAGGCAATTCCTATTGATGCTGTTACAAGTAATTCTGTCACTATAAATGTTCTTAATGGATATACACCTTCCAACACAACAACTCATACATTATCTGGAGTTGTAAGTCATCAGTACACACCTAATGGTGCAACTTATGATGCAACAACTGGTGTCATGGAATTGACATTTGCAACCACCAACTTTACTCCAACTAACGCTACATACAATCCTACTACAGGTGATATGGTATTGACTATTGGATCACACACTTTAAAAGTTGGTGATACAGTCAGAATTCAACCTAACTCAATTACATTTACATGCACATTAGATGGTAATACTGCTCAGAAGACATATCCAAGAGCAAGCAGTAATGACTATGCGTATAATTATGATCTAACAGTCACTGATGAAACTGCAACTACAATTACAGTCAACGTAAATGGAGACGGAACTCCAATATCAGATCTATCTGCTCATACATTTGTATCTGCATCAACTAATGCTGTACAGCATGGACATCAAATTAAAGAGTACGAAAGAATTAAATTGGCAGATGGTGCAGTGACATTTAGTTGCTCAATGGATGGTAATAGTTCTAATAAAGCATATCCTCGTGCTACTGATCCTATCAGTGGTAAGTGGATGGAAGTATTCAATGTTGATTATAACAAACTAAGTATCAACGTTGGTAAATCTCCATTAAGAAAGTTCACACCTACACATGCTGATTATAATCCTACAACTGGATTCATGACACTTACAATAGGTCGTCATAATTTAAGAAGAGGAACTGCAGTTAAGATAGCAACAAACTCAATAACATTCAGATGTGCTCAAGACGATTATGCTACAGACCATTCATATCCTAGAACTACTGATCCTAACTATAACACTGCAGTCACAATCACTGATGTCACTGATGACACAATCACTGTTCAGACTTTAGCAAGCACACCTTCTACAAATACATCTAATCATATATTTGTTTCTGCTACTGCTGACGCAATTACAACAGGTGGTAATTACTCACATACATTTGTATCTGCATCAAGTAATGGAGTTCAAAGAGCACTTGTTCAAACTGGCGGTAATTATACACATAAGTTTGCATCTGGACTTGCTAATGGTGTATCTACAGGTGGTAATTATACACATACGTTTGTTTCTGCTACATCCAATGGAATTGATGTTGCAGGTGATTCTGTAATTATTTCGGATAACTCTCTGACATTTACATGTACTAAAGATGGTAATGCTACAACTCACACATATCCAAGATCCACTGACCCTGCATCTGCACAAGTTCTACCACTAACAGCACATGATGCAAATACATTTACAATAAATGTTGGTGCATCTAAGGCAGATGATCAATACACACATACATGGACTGCATCTGCAACAAATGCTGTCACTAAGGTATTCTATTCATTATCAGATTGTTCTGATGTTATTACTACTCAAAATAACTTAGTCACAATATTAACTGATACATTAAACAATGCTATACTAGCATCTCCTACAGATTATCTTGCTACAGTAACTTCTGTATCACCTGCTGCTGAATTTATTGGTGGTAGAGTAAATGGATTTAAAGAAGTACCATTCCCAGTATCATATCACGATGGAACTTCTGACATTATATACACAAATCAAATTGATATTGATGGACAATACAGATATAGAGATGCTGCATATCTAATTCGACAAAATGCTAGTGTTATCGTTGATAAGGCAACTTATGATATGCTACAACGTTATCCTGATCTAGTACTAGATTTACCAGGAAATAATAATGGTTTATCTGATGCAGGAACATTACAGAAGAAAACTGATCTAACAACTATTGTTCAAGCAATTGCTGAAGATCTTGAAAATGGTGGTAATGCAAAAATTGTAGAGACAGCAAACTTCTATCTCGGAAATAATAATGAGATAAGACGAGTTCGTTTACAAGTTGTTCAGTCAATATATGCTCATGATCGTCTTGCAGTTTACATTAAAGAAGCAATTACAGGAGACTTAACTTATGACAACACAAATGATATTATTACAGGTGACTGGGATATTACTGGCAATAACGTTTCTACTTACTTTGATGCTGTTAAGACTGAGGTTGACGCTCTTATCACGACGATCAATGACATGATTGCACCTACCGATAATGATTTTGATATCGGTGGAGATAGATTATACTTTAATAGACAATATATTGTAGAAGAAGCAACTGGTTTAACATCATCAGAATTTAACTACACTCTCAATGGTGTATCTTATACTGCGTTTAGTTATCCTGGTACTGGAAGAACAGAAATAGTAGTTCAAAATAATTTAAAAGATATCTTACTTGCTATGATATCTGACTTACAAACTGGTGGTCAAAATAGCACAATAACTGCTATGGAGACATATCTCAATGCTAGTTTACAAATTCAAACTATAGAAGATGAATTACTTGCGTTTATATTTGCTATAGAACAAGTTGGAGTTATTGGTGAGTATGCACTTAATAATATACTTCAAGATTTCAATAGTGGATTTACTTTACCAACTGGATATGCTGCGACAAAGACTGATGAAACTGCAATTAGAGATTCTGAATCACCAACTACTATTTCTACTGTAATTACGAGATTTAGAGAGTTAATTAAAATTGCAGTTAACTTCTTATCACCTGCTAAACTTGCAGGTAGAAGTGCTGCTAAACATATTCTTTTCAACTACAACTATTATAAGGAAGAAATTACTAATCAGGTCAACTCACAATTTGGTACTGGTCAGTGGGTATACGATCAATTCCTTACAAATATCACTGATGATATGGTTCATGATATTGTTGCAACTGATCTTACAGATAAGACAACTGCATACGAAATCACATTAACAAGTAATATTGGAAATTATACAGTTGGTGAAGTAATACATTCAAGTAATGGTGCTTATGCAAAAGTATTAGAATGGAATGAAGATACAACATACTTAGTTGTTGCTCCATTTGTAGGAACACAATGGGCAAATGGTAATACTATTGTTGGTAGAACATCCAAGGCAGTAGGTGTAGTCAATACAGTTGCTGCAGGTTATGACTGGTATAACAAACCAACAAATGTACAAACTATTGCACATGCTAGAACATTAACATCTAATATTACTGGTCAGATTGCAGGTGCAAACTTATTCAATAATCCAGAGGCAATAGCAAGTGATTGGACTGCAACTGAAGCAACCATTACAAATAACTCAATTGCTGCTCCCGATCTTACAATTACTTCTGAGAAAATTGTACCAAGCACTAATCTTGCACTTCATACACTTAACAGAGATTTCAGTCTGACTGCTTTTGAAACCTTCGACTCTGGTGTAGTTAAATTTGACACTACTAACGAGTCATTTGACACTGGTTCAATTTCTGCAGATGCAAATCAGACATTTACATTCTCAGCATTTATCAAGGCAGGTGGATATACATCAGTTCGTTTCCAAATGTCACTTGATGAAGGAACCTCTGCTGTACAAAGAATCTTCTTTGACCTTAACTTAACTACAGGAACTATTGGTTCTGTGTTCACACCTCAGGGTGGTATGAGTAATGATTCTGCAGGAGTAGTTCCTCTAGGTAATGGTTGGTATAGAGCATTTATTACAACTACATTCTCCTTTGGTTTCGCAACATTACAGAATAAGATCATTATCAATAATGCATCTGGTTCTCAAAACTATGCAGGTAATGGTACAGATGGTATTTACGTATGGGGTGTTAAACTTACTAAGAGTGCACTTGATCCTTATCAGTCTGGAGATGGTACAGTATTCTTCTCAGATAATGAATACAACATTAAACAATATGCCTTGAGCACACTTCAAACATACATGCAAGCAGCACTTGATAATACACTTGCAGAACCTTCACCTAATGCAGGATTCTATAAGTTCTATGATTCATCTGAAGCTGCAAATTATAATACAAAATCAATGAGTAGAATTGTAAGATCTAACATTGATATTATTAGAAATCAAATTAAGACAGGAACCTACTATACACAAATTACATCTCAGAATGGTATTTCTGTTCCTACTAAACTATATGGAACAAGATCTCTACCAGTTGCTCTTGGTGGTGGATTAAACAATGCCGACTACATGTATGGTTTATCAAGTAATGTATATGGTGAACTTGAATCTATCGCAGAAAACTCAGGTAAAGTTGTTCAGGTATATCAAAGATTTAGAATTGATGGTGATATAACAGATGGTCCTTATACTATGAACGAGACTGTACAGAAACAAGGTAATGCTTCTATCAATGGTGTTGTTTACGGATTCTTTGAAGATGCAAACTATAAGTATCTTGATGTTAAGGTGACTGCAGGTCCTTGGGCAATTACTGATAATGTTGTTGGTGCAAATAACTCTACAACTGCTCAAATAAGTGCAATCGAGAGTCGTCTTCATATTATTGACTTACAAGGTAATTTTGTAGATAACATTCCATTCAAAGGTTATACATCTGGAAATACTGCACAACCTGCAGGAGCTTTCTTAAAGAACGAAGCTGCTGTCACAGATAATACTGGTGGTACATTGACTGTTGATACTGCAACCTTAAATGGAACATTTGAGACTAACTCTGTTGTTTATCCTGAGGCATCTAGACAATTCCTTGATGTTATTAAGTATGATGGATTAGAACTTAAAGTTGGTGCTAAGATTGCATCTACTGGAAATGTAAGATTTGGTATTAGTATCATATCCAGTCTTGCTACATTCCAAGTTGGTAATAGACTTTATAAGATTGCTAATGGTACTCAAGATTTGAATACTTATGCAATAATCACTGGTGTAGATATTGCAAATAACTTTATCTACGCACAAGAGTTCCAAGGAACATTAACAAATGGTGATCAAGTTGGTGATTATGGAGTAGGAAGTTTCCCACAAGGTTATGCAAATATTACAACTAAGGTTGTGACTGCAGGTTCTGCTTCTGCCACTGTTCAAGATGTCAAAACTGTTGGTACTTTGAAGAGAGTATATCTAAGTGATGTTGCAGGAACATTTGATGTCAATGATGCTATCAAGAGTATTGATAACTATAAAGCAGCAATCTCTGCTAAGGGTGATCTTAAAGCACGTGTTAAGAGATCATTCAAAGGATTTGATGGTGTTCAAACAACCTTTGATTTATCTCAGAATAATGGTACATCATATCTACCAGATCCTGCAGGACATCTACTAATATTCATCAATGGTATTCTACAACCACCAGGTGCTACAAACGCATACACAGCGTTCTCTAATCAGATTCAATTTACTGAAGCACCTGAGTTAGGAGCATCATTTACAGGATTCTATGTTGGTAAACTTAGACAGTTAGATGATATATCATTTGAGTTTGATTCATTGCGTCAGTCATTCAACTTGAAACGTAATGAGGTGTTCTACTCATTGACATTGACCGATGGTGTACAGTCATCATCAATTAGACCAGAGAACAATATTATTTGTTCATTGAATGGTGTTATACAGGAACCTGGTATTGGTTTTGAGATTGTTGGTTCTAGAATTATATTCTCAGAAATACCTCGTGTAGGATCTACATTCGTTGCGTTCTCATACGTTGGTTCTGAAGCAGACGTAGACGCTGCTGAGATTGTACCTCCTGTAGAACCAGGTGATGATATTAGAATACAGGGTGAGACTGAAGATAGAACAGTTGCTGTTATTGAATCTTCCAACTCATTAATTACATTTGATTATCTTGGATCTGTATTTGGTCAAGACGCAGTTGCAACTGCAGCACTAACAACTGGATTTATTAAACAGGTACAAGTCACTGGTGGTGGTTCTGGATATACTACAAGACCAACTGTAAGGGTTGACTCTATATCTGGTTTTGAGGGTAATATTAGAGCACTGGTTGGTGTTGGTGGAGTGACCTTAAGTAATACAGGTACAGGATATCAAAATCCAGACATCGCAGTTGAAACTTCAGTTCCAGATGATTGGACTGCACCAGATTTAAGTCAATATGGTGAAGAAGTAGTAGACCCTGAGATAATCACATAAATAACTTATAGCAAAAAACCTCTAAAAAGATGGCAAAACAAGCACTAGATCTTGGTACAGTAGCAAACGATAACACAGGTGATACCCTGAGAGCTGGTGGCGACAAGATAAATGATAATTTTAACGAATTATATACTGCCTTAGGAAATGGTACAACATTAACAGTAAATACTACTAACCCTGCATCTGGTCAGGTATTACGTTATGATGGATCATCTTTTATCCCCTCTGATTACTCAAACCTTACATCTGCCCTTAATGTAAATGGAAATTCTATCGTATCCTCAAGTAATGGAAACATTGCTATCGCTCCCAACGGAACTGGAAGTCTTACTATTGGTCATGGTACCATTACTAGCACTTTCTCTGGCAGTGATGGCTCAGTCAACTTACCGACGACAGTAAAATATAAAAACGAATATGCTTCTCTTGCTGCTGCTCCTGCTGCAGCATCATATACTGGATATTTTTTCACAGTAGATGGTGATGATAATCCATATGTAAACATTAATATAACTGCAGGTGGTGTAGGAGATACAAGAGCAAAACTTTTAACAGAATACTCAGGTATAAATGATCTTGCAAACGTTGATGTCACAACTACTGCACCAAATTTAAACCAAACTCTAAAATGGAATGGAACTAACTGGGTTCCTGCTGATGATAACGCAGGTGTTAGTTCTGTTAACTTGTTTGCTACGGTTGCAGGTGATTCAGGATCTACGACTGCTGACAGTCAGACCGATACCTTAACAATCGCAGGTGGAACAAATATTACCACTGCAGTTTCAGGAGACACAGTCACAGTTAACTTCTCTGGTACTTTAACTACTACATTAGCAGCTTTAACTGATACCAACACAGCTGGTATAACTCAGGGTGATTCATTATTCTATAATGGATCTTCGTGGGTGGTCACAAGAAGTCCTATAATATGGTATGAAATAGGTGCACCTGTAGAAGATGCAAGTAGTGATTTCTTAATATCAGGTCCTGGTCTTTCAGGAGAAGTTAGAGACCCAACATTATATGTGCATAGAGGTTTCACTTATGCATTTGATAATAGTGTTGAGGGTGGTGGACACCCATTTAGGATTCAGTCATCTCAAGGATTGACTGGTACTCCTTATACTACTGGTCAATCTGGTAGTGGAACTACTATATTATATTGGACTGTTCCTTTGGACGCTCCTTCTACGCTGTATTATCAGTGTACTCTCCATGCTGCAATGCAAGGAACTATCAACGTAGTGAGTTAATAAATGGCAAGAACCGTTCCTGGTACTGGTGCCGACATTGAACCTATTTTTGACGAAGTATTCGGTGTACGTGCGGTAAGAGTTGTAAATGGTGGATCTGGATATACACAGGCAGACCCACCACGACTCACTGTGACTGGTTGTGGAACTCCAACACGAGAAGCAATATTATATCCAATAATAGATGAAGAATCAGGACAGATTATTCACGTTCGTGTTCTTGATAGAGGTTTAGGTTATGATCCATTAAGAGTACAAATTATTCCTGAACAGGAAACTCCTAATGTCGTAAATTCTTTTAATTTCACAAGGATATTTCAATCTCATCCAAATAGTGCTACCACTGCAACATTTGGAACTACTGGAACTCCAGCTAAGTTAACAGATAGATTAACTATTGTATCAGATAATCATCCTAAACCATCACAGGTTTATGCTAATGAAAGGCAACCTGGTGGTTCAGGAGATCTTGTAGATAGAACATTCAATCAAACCTTTATATACAGAGGTGGTAAAGATGTTCCTAATCCAGGTACTAGAGAGTTTCAAAGAAATAAATCACTCGGTATATTAGCAAATGGTGGTCTTTTACATACACCAGAATGGGGTAATAACGTTGGTGGAGCACCTATAAACTTTGCTATTGATACAGTCAAATATGACTATGTAAAAAATACCAGTGCAAATGATACTATAATTCATAATAATATACATTATTATCAGACAAGTAAAACTATAGATGAATTTGATGATGCCAACGGTGTATTTGAATGGGGTAATCAAGAATTATTCACATGGAAAGTTAAGGTAGAATTTGATAATGTGATGTTTAATGTCACTAATGTAGATGAAACATTAGGACAAGTAGAAGTTGGTAGAATAGTTGATGAAGTTGGTGGAACAGGTAGAGGTATAATTTCAAAGATAGTAAAAGATAGTCAAAATGTTGTAGTAAGAATATATTTAAGAAGTCTTACAGGAGATGCTTTTTCACAAGATGATCTATGTCTAGGATCTAATGGATTTTCATTTAAAATAAATGGTGCACCAATAACATTCCCAAATGGTATTTTCTATATTGAATTTGGTGAAGAGGCACATGAGTTTGGTGCTTTTACACCAGGTGTATATTACTTCGCTCCAGAAAATATTAAAGTACAAAAGAATTATGTAATTATATGGGATCAATCTGATATGACAAATCAGCATGATCATGGTTCTGGTGCACATCCTATGAGATTCTCTACAACTGCAGATGGCACACTAAACGGTGGTACATTATATTACAACAGCACAGGTTCTTCTGGTGCATACGCTGCAGATTATGAAGCTTCATTCCAACCAATATTCATAATGAATGCGGATGAAACACAAAAAATATATTATTATTGTGCTAATCACAGATATATGTCTGGATATATGGGTGATGAAGGATATATGATTCTTGATACCTCTGCTGAGGAAGAAGATGAAGTAAATATGAACAACTATTATGTTGAAGGATTTTTTGGAACTGCTGCTGCAGGAACATTAGATTATTCAAGATATGCAAATGGACATTCTAGAATCATAGGTATGTCATTTGATGGTTATCCTATTTACGGACCTTATGGAAAAATTGGTAATACTATTGCAAGAGAAAAGTCAGGTTATAGACTGAGAACAGTTCCTGAACTACAAGGTGCTAGACCTGTAGTCACTACATCTGGTACAGTGACTTATGCTGTGACAATGTCAAATAATAAATTTTTATTTGATGGAGCATCTCCTACATTCTTAACTTTAGACAGAGGAAAAACATATATCTTTAATCAATTAGATTCATCTAATGCTCCATCTAATCATATCTTCATATCTCCAACAGATGATGGTTGGCATGCAGGTTTAGTTGGTGATACAAATTATCTCTTTTCAGGACAGGGAGTAGAATATTGGATTGATGGTTCACAAAGACCATATCAAACTTATGTGAGTTTATTTAATACTGCTACCACACAAAGAGAAGTGCGTTTTACAGTTCCTGTAGATTCACCTGGTCTTTTATATCTCTTTGCTTATGTGACTGCAGGTGCAGGATTAAGATTAGTCACTAGAGGTTATCAATTAGGAGATCTTGTAAATGATTATATTTTTGATGAATCACCTGCATGGTCAAGCACAGCAAGTTTTGTTCAATATGATACTGTAAGAAACGCAGGATATATCTATGAAGCAACTGCATCAATAAGTGCAGGTGGTACTGCACCTACACATACAAGTGGTACTGTAAGTAATTGGAAATACTTAGATGTTGTAGGAACTTTAGATTATTATAATGGTAGATTTTCTACCACACCAGAATATCCAAACGGAACTTATGCATATTATATGACTGAGGATGCTTCAGGTGCTCCAAAATATCCTTATGCTATAGGTCCCAAATATTATGGTGTGCCTTTATTTGAAGGTGATACTGTTCCTCCTTTAACAACTAATTTCCCAGAGGGTGCTGAGGCAGAAGTTGTCTTAAGTACAACTAATGCAGGACAACTTGATTATATTAGAATGACTAAGTTTGGTGATAATTACTTTGGTCCTGCACAAGCAAGAATTTTAGGTGGTCAAGGTAGTGGTGCTTTGGGTAGTCCTGTAGTGCAGACAGTGACAGGTTTATCACTATTAAACGCAGGTAGAAATTATGCTACTCCTCCAACACTTATCTTTGAAGGTGGTGGTGGACAGGGTGCACAAGGTGCTGCTGAAATAGACATCTTAGGAAAAGTCACAAATGTCAATATTGTAAATCCAGGTGAATTTTATCAAGAACCTCCTTATATTCTTATCACTGGTGGTGGAGGTATCGGTGCAAAAGCAGTAGCAACTATTGATCAAGGTGCTATTACAGGTATAACTGTTACTGAACCAGGCGTAGGATATACTTCTGTACCTAATATTATCTTTACAAAATTAGTACAATTAAAACGTAAGACGAGAGCAAGACAAGCATTTAACTCTTCTGCAATTTACTTAACTGGATTAGTTAAGAGTGTCACAGCTTCCGATTCAAGCATATATGTTGACTCTACTGATGCATATCCTGGTTCTGGATCTATTATTCTTAATAGAGAGACAATAAGTTATACTGCTAAATCTGCAGGTAAATTTACTGGTTTAACTCGTGGTGTAAACTTTAATTATGATCAAAGAGTTATATTAGATTCTGGTCAAAATGATTCTAACGGTGTATCACTTTACAAATTTACTGTAGGTGATAGAGTTATTAGAAGAGTTGAAAATCAAAATAATAAAGTTGCTAAAGTATATGATTGGGATCCAAATACAAGAGAATTACTTGTCACATTTGAAGTTGATGAACTAGCATTTATTGATGGTGGTAGAGCAGCGACTGAAGATGCTATTGTACAATTTGATGGTGGTGTTGCAGATAGTTCTGCTGCAGGTGTATTACCACATGTAATTCTTACAACTGCAGGTTCTACCATAGATTTATTAACTGAACCTTTATCTGTATTACAAGATAGATCTTTTGAAGATATTATACCAACTGGTGCACCTGATGGTATTCCAGATTTGAGTAATGCTAATACTACATACGCTAATCAAATATCATTAGATGGTGGTATATACAATTCACTCTATGGTATTGAAGAAACACAGGGTGGACAAAATACCACTCTATTCCAAGTTGGTGATAACATCAAAGATGGAGATATACCATTTAAGTTTGCAACAATTACCACTGCAGGTGGATTATCTGAGGGTGTTGAGCATACTGCATTGATCAATATAACATTAGATCAAACAACTGGTAATGGTCAGAACTTCTCTACTAATGAGATAGTTAGTGGTTCTGTGTCTGGTGTACAAGCAACTGTTGTTTCTTGGATACCTTCAACAGGTGTATTACAAGTTAAGGATGTTATACCGTTCAATACTAATAATATAAATGTTGGTATTGCAGGTTATCTTTATGAGTTCTCACAAAAGAATACTATTACTGATTTCGTTATAACTAATCCTGGTACTAACTATACTGCTGCTCCGACTGTAGCAATAGAGAACACAGGTGATATACAAGCAACTGGTACTGTGGTTATGACTCCTCAAGGAGACCAAGTTGCATCAATTACTATCAATAATGGTGGATATGGTATTCCACAAACTGTAGATGGAACATATGCCTTACATCCTACAGTCACATTCACTAATAATGCCAGTGATACAACTGGATCTGGTGCATCTGCTCAGGCAGTTTTAGGTGGAGAACTCATCAACGGAAATGGCGGTGCCTCTTATAGAATTAAGAGTATCGAATATTCTGCAATAGTTCGATCGAAATAGGCATAAATAAACAGGAGGACAAATAGTCACTAGAAAATGGCAGCTCTATTAACAGACCAATTTAGAATTTTTTCAGCACAAAAGTTCATAAAGGCACTTGAAGGTCCTAATGCAACTGAAAGTGATACAGTTGCGGGTGCAACAAGAGATAGGTTATATCTTTTCATTGGTAGACCACAAAGTTGGGATAATGAAAACTCACCGCCACAGGCAGTGGATTCATTTTCTGAATTTTCTGGTTCCTATGATGACATGGTATCTCTCAAAAGAGTGCTGGCTTCAGATACCGTGCAGGTGGTACGTAGAATTGACTGGGTTTCCCCAGAACAAACTACTGGTGGATTAGGTTTTACCTATGACATGTATCGTCATGATTATTCTCCGAGTAAAACTGCTGCTTCTGGTGCTACTAAATTATATGATTCCGACTTCTATGTCGTGAACTCCCAATATCAAGTTTACAAATGTATCTACAATGGAACTTCTCCGTCCGATCCAAATGGTAAGCCTAGCACTGTCGAGCCTACTGGTACTAGCACTAGCATCATTACTACTGGCGATGGGTATCGTTGGAAGTACATGTACACTATTCCAGTTGCAAGCGTTCTTAAGTTTTTCTCGAACGACTACATGCCAGTATTCACCAACGCTGCTGTTCAAACCAATGCAGTCGCAGGTGAAGTCGATACTGTTGTTATTAACGCAGCTGGGTCTGGTTACAACAATGGTACCTATGATAACGTAGCGATCAACGGTGATGGAACTGGTGGTCGTGTTTCTATCGTTATTGACGGTGGTAAGATTATATCTGCTACTGTGACATCTGGTGGTACTGGATATACATTTGGTAAAATCAGTGTTGACAACATAACTGGTATCGGTACTGGTACTGGTGGACAAGTTGATGTTATCATTCCACCACCTGGCGGACATGGTAAAGACTCAGTTGTTGAACTTGGTGCTTTTAGAACCATGATCAACGCTAAACTCTCATATGATGAGGGTGCAGGAGACTTCCCAGTTGATAACGACTACAGAAGAATTGGTCTAATCACCAATCCTCTTAAGTATGGTACTGCAGAACTTCTTTCTGACTTGACTGTTTCTGCAACAAAAGCAGTTATCTTTTCTCCAACATTCCAAGGTAATTACGTTCCTGACGAAATTATCACACAAACAAGAGTTGTTGGTGGTACAAACGTGACTGCAAGAGCAAGAGTAATCTCATGGAATGCTACAACTAAAGTTCTAAAATATTATCAGAACGCAGTTGATGGTATCTTCCCAGAAGTTACTGGTACACAAAATGAATTTGATGGTTCAAACGTTGTGAGTGGTGCAACATCAGGTGCGGCTGGTGCTCCAGACGTAAACTTCCCTGCTGTTCCTAACTCATCTGCAAGGACTATCAACAATACAGAGTATGACTTAGGTATGAAATTTAACAATGGATATGCTAAACCTGAAATCGAATCAAATAGCGGTGACGTTGTTTACATAGATAATAGGAGATCCATCAGTCGTGCAAACGACCAAGTAGAAGATATTAAAATCGTAATCGAGTTCTAATGGCACAAAATACTAATTTAAACGTAACACCGTATTACGACGACTTTGATAAAACGAAGAACTTTTATCGAGTACTGTTCCGTCCTGGTTTTCCAATACAGGCAAGAGAACTTACCTCGATGCAAAGTATCTTGCAGAATCAAGTCGAGAATGTTGGTGCACATCTATTTAAAGATGGTGCAATGGTTATACCAGGTCAAGTTGGTTATGACCTGAATGTTGATTGTATCTTATTACAAGAGTCTTTCTTAGGTGCTGACGTTGAATTGTATAGATCTCAACTTACAGATAAAATTATCACTGGTTTGACATCAGGAGTCAAAGCAAAAGTATTATATAGTATTTCTGACACTGAATCTACAAAAGGATATATTACACTCTACGTTAAATATATTGAATCAGGTGGTACTGGAAATACACAACAAACATTTTCTAACAATGAGCAGTTAATTACTGATACTGAAATTACGTTTGGTACAACTTTGATTGAAGTTGGGTCACCATTTGCTCAGTTATTACCTACAGGTGCATTACAAACAGGTTCTGTGGCATATGTACAGGATGGTGTTTACTTTATCAGAGGTTTCTTTGTTGATGTACCATATCAATATATTCTATTAGATCAGTATGGAACCAACCCCTCCTATCGTATCGGACTTGACATTCAAGAATCTATCATCACCCCAGAAGATGACCTTAGCCTCAACGATAATGCTGCAGGAACATCTAACTATGCTGCTCCTGGTTCTCATAGATTTAGAATCACCACAAACTTAGTTAAAAAACTTCTAACAGATGATGCTGATAAAGATTTTATTGAACTATTACGTATCAATAATTCTAAGGTAGAACAATTAGTAGAACGTAGTGCATATAGTGAATTAGAAAAAACAATGGCAACCAGAACCTTTGAGGAATCTGGTGATTATGTTGTAAGAGACTTTGATATTAATATAAGAGAGAACTTAGATGATACATTTAATAATGGTGTATATGCCATAGGTTCCACAACTGCTGATGGTAATACTGCTGCAGAAAACATGTATGCAGTTGAGTTTGGTCCTGGTACTGCATATGTAAAAGGATATAGAGTTTCTACTCTATCTCCAACATATGTTGACTTAGAAAAACCAAGAGATACACAGTCTGCACAGAATGTAAATATACCTTTTGAAGTTGGAAACTTTGTAAATGTGAACAACATATATGGATTTCCAAATGCTACAGGTTCTACAATTACTAATGCATATCAAACTTGTCAAATAAGAGATACATTTACAAGTTCACCAGGTACAGGTGCAGGTAATATTATAGGTTATGCTCGTATATTATCATGTGAGTATGCTCAAAATATGGACGCAACATTTGGTGATGCAGACGACGTTTATAAGACTGTATTATTTGATATTCAAATGTTCACTATCTTGGACATGGCGAGTTCAGTTAGTGTCACAGTAGGTTCTCAAGTTGTTGGTGCCACATCTGGTGCAAGAGGATATGTGACAGAAACATTCTCTGCTAATCATATTGATTTGTATCAAGTTGAAGGAACATTTACAGCAGGTGAGATGTTAACTGTTGATGGGTTGAATTTAGATACGATTGATAACATACATTATTATAATTTCTCTGATGCAAGACAACTTGTAGCAAGAGATGAAAATACATCTGCTGTAGAGTTTAGTGCTGATATTATTCTTGAAGATATTGCAGTAGTACAAGGTAGTACATTTACATATGATGCTACAGGTAGTGCAGAAAAAATTACTGGTTTACAATCAAACTTTGCTTTAGATTTGAGACCTGGCGATAGATTGTATTTTAATAATACACAGTATGTTGATGTGGATAAAATAGATCCTAACTCTTTATCTACAACAGGTATATCATCTATATTTGATTATACATCAGCTACAGGACAAACAGTTAAAGTAGATCCTACTGCTGCTCCTAGTGCAGGTACATATACTGCATTATTAAGATACCGTGCAAAATTATTTGAAGTAGAAAATGCTAATCTTCTTAGTCCAATGCCTAAGAAGTATATCAAGTCGATTGCTGACGAGTCTATGACTGTTAGAAGAACATTTGATGCTCAGACAGTATCTTCTAACTCTATATCAATTACTCTTCCAGAAAATGAACAGTTTGCTTCTATTACAAATGAAAACTATACTATAGTTGTATTAGCAGGATCAAATGGTTCATATCCTGTAGGTGCTGAGATACCTCTTAACACAACATCATCTGGTGGACTTGGTTATATAACCTTTACATCATCCGAACAAACTACTTTACAGGTTGAGAACTTAACTTCAATTACATCTGTCAAAGTCACTGCTACAGTATCTAAGAATATAGCAACCAGAAAAACAAAGACTGAGAATCAGATGTTTGTTATGAAGGTCAATAAGACTATACAAAACTTAGATAAACAAAATTATAATTTAGTTTACTCGAACTTATATGGTACACGTATTGAAGATAGAGAAATATCTTTAGGTGTATCAGACTGTTATAGATTACATGCTGTATATGAATCATTTGATGATGCAGATCCAGTATTACCTTCTGTCACTATTGTAGAACCTACCTTCTTTGCTACTGGAACTATTGTCACAGGTTCAACTTCTAAAGCAAGAGCAAAAGTTATTGACTTCGCTTCTGGTAGTTTAAAATTATCATTAGTATATCTTGAGGGAACATTTGTTGCAGGTGAAACTATTAGTGGTGTTAACAGTGCAGGTACTGCTATTACTGCTATTATTAATGACTCTGCAGGATCGATTATTGCAGGATCAAAAGTTGTGACTGACAACTATTACTTGGAAATTAATCAAACTGGATTTATATATGATATTTCTAAAATTGTTAGAAAGAAAGGTGTTGCAGTTCCTCTTAGAAAATTAAAAGTAGTTATTGATTACTATACACACTCTGCAACTGGTGATTACTTTGGTGGTCAATCATATCTTTCTACAGATTATAGTGATATCCCATTCTTTGAAGTCAAATTTATGGCAGATTATCTTGACTTTAGACCAGGTGTTAGAAACTTATATACAGGAACTGGAACTGTTTCATCTCCTGCATATGTACAAGCATCTACGTTTGATTTTAATTCAAGAGTATTCAACGTAGCAGGTACACCTACCGCTACAATCTTTGACATTCCTAAGATCAACACAAGTATGCGTTGTGATTTTGATTGGTATCTACCAAGAACTGATAAGGCATTTATATCTCCTGACGGTGAGTTCCAAATTGTTAAAGGTAAATCTGCTGAAGCACCATTAGAACCTGATGATCTAAAAGATGGTATGCTTTTAGCAGTTATTAATCATAAACCATATGGTTTTGATCCTGAAGCAGATGTTGCAATAGTTAGATCTGATAACAAACGTTATACTATGCGTGATATCGGTGGTATAGAACGTAGATTAGATCAAGTTGAATACTATACTTCGTTAAACTTACTAGAGACTGACACTTATAATACCAAAATTATAGACGCAGATGGCAAAGACCGTCTTAAGAATGGTTTTATTGTAGACGATTTTACAGATCATAGTAAGTCAGATACACAGAACGAAGATTTTAATGCTGCATTGAACTTTAAACAAGGATATGTAAGAGCATCTCACTATACTACAAACATAGGTCTTGAGATTAATGATTCATTATCTACTAACTATCAAGCAACTGGTCCTCTAATCACTCTGCCATATACAGAACTAAAGATTATTGATCAACCATATGCTTCTAGAGTTGAGAATATCAACCCATTCAACGTATTTACTTACATTGGACGTATTGATTTAACTCCTGCATCTGATGACTGGTTAGATACAGAAAGACTTCCTGTACAGGTGACACAAGTAGAAGGTGATTTCCAAGCGGTATCATCTGAAATGAACGTTGACCAAAATGGTTTTGCTCCTATTCAATGGGGTGCATGGAGAGATCAGTGGACAACTGAAAGAGTTATTGCTTCTGAGGTCACTAGAAATCCTGGTTGGTTAGAAGAAGATATTGGTAGATCACCTCTACCAAATGCTTGGGGTGGTCGTGGTATGCGTCGTGTTAATAGGACAGATACTATTGAAGTCACAACTGGTCAAACAAGACAAGGTGTAAGATCAAGAGTAATACCTAGAATAGATCGTAGATCACTTGGTGATAGTATTGTTTCAACCACAGTTATTCCTTGGATTAGATCTAGAAACGTTAAGTTTGTAGTTGAGAGACTAAAACCAAGAACAAGAGTATATGCTTTCTTTGATGGAAGATCAATTGATGCTTACATCACTCCTAAGATAGTTGAACTTATTAAAGATCCATCAACAGATAATCGTACAAACTCTACACCATTTGTGATTGGTGAAACAGTTATAGGTCAAAATTCTGGTGCTAGATTTAGAGTTGCATCTCCTAACTCTGTGTTTGCATATAATCCATATGATGATAGTGTATTGCCTTCATCATACGCATCTACAACTGCAATTTTAAACATTGATTTGGCAGCAAGTGCTAACCAAGCAACTGGAGAATTTTTTGGCAATTTCCAAGTAGGAGAAGTTATTATTGGAACATCTGGTGCTAAAGCAGTTATTAAAGATCGTAGATTAATTTCAGATCGTTTTGGTAAATTAAGAGGTTCATTCTTTATTCCACCTCCAAATGGTATTGGTAATCCAAGATGGAGAACTGGTACAAGAACAATGAGATTGACCACTTCTGAGGAAGATTCAAGACTAGCAGGAGCAGTAGATTCATCTGCTGAAGTAGAATACGAAGCAAAAGGAACTCTTAATAGAGTTCGTGAAAACGTTCTTGCTGTTAGAAATGCTGAGATTGTTCGTGATACAGTCACACAAGACAGAACCGTTCGTTCTACTAGAACAGAGACAAGGCAGATTGGTTGGTATGACCCTCTTGCACAGTCATTTATTGTAGATGAAACTGGCGGTGTATTCATCACATCTGTAGATGTTTACTTCAATACTAAGGATACAAACATTCCTGTCTCTATGCAAATTAGAACTATGGAAAATGGATATCCTACTACAAGTATTTTACCATTCTCTGATGTGACTAAAGAACCTGCAGATATTCAGATATCTGAAACAGGTGCTGTTGCAACTAAGTTTACATTTAGAGCACCAGTTTATATTCCACAATCAATCGAACATTGTTTCGTTCTCTTATCTGACTCTAACTCATATAAGATTTGGATATCAAGAATGGGTGAGATTGATATTACTGGTGACAGAACTATATCTGAGCAACCATACGCAGGTGTTCTATTCAAATCACAGAACGCATCTACATGGACTGCAGACCAGTATGAAGATCTTAAATTTGCAATCTATAGAGCAGACTTTAATAATACTGCAAGTAGCAAATTAGTATTGAATAACATTTCACTTGAAGAAGGAAATGGTGGTAAACTTAGATTAAGAAGAGATCCTATTCAAACATTCGTACCAGAAATTGTATTGAATATGAACTCACAGGTTGCGACCACTCCATATACAATAGGTGCACGTATCTATCAGAAAACATCTCTAGCACAAGGTACAATCTCTGGCATACTTGATACTACACAAGGTGTACAATTAACTATCAAAGATATATCAGGTACATTTGTACAAGGTACATCATCAACTAATGGTATTGTTTCATCCAAAACAACTGCAACAATAACACTTGCTTCCACATCTGGTTATGCAATCGGAGACGAACTTACAGGAGGAACATCAAGTGCTACTGCTACGGTCACTTCTATCACAAATAGTACAACTCTCGTTGTAAATTATGCCTCTAAAGCATTCTCAAATGGTGAGACTGTCACAGGAGATGGTGCAGGTGGTGGTACTGCAAGTCAGCAAACAACAGTTCCTGGTTCAGGAACTAACTTTGTTCCTTTAGGAGACGCAGTATCAAGTGGTGCTATTCAAGTTTCTTTCCCTGATGCTACACCAACATATGCTTCAACTCAAAGAAAGATAAAAGTACATCATAGTAATCATGCTATGCATGATCCATTGAATAATGTGACAATAGCAGGTGTAGAATCAGAGGTATCACCAACTTACTTAACTGCATCTATATCAAACAGTGATACATCATTATCTGTTAATGATGCAACTGCATTCCATAAGATTATTAATGGTTCAGCAATAAGTGCAAGTAATCCTGGTTATGCTAGAATTTACAATGCTACTTCAGGTCTAGCAGCAACCTTTGCTGAAGTTGTATCTTATAGTGCAATTAGTACTGATGGTAAAACTATCACAGTTCACGAAAGAGGATTAAATGGTACAACTGCAAGATCTCATGCTGATGAGACAGTTATAGAATGTTATAATCTTGATGGTATTCCTTTAACAGAAATCAACAAGACACATACTGGTATACAGAATCCAACTCTTGATAGTTATGAAATAACTACTTCATCTATTGGTAGACTTGGTATTGTATCTGGTGGAACCAATACAGTTGCAACACAAAATATTCAATATGAAATATTAGTTCCTCAGATTGAAAGAATGTTGCTTCCTAAGACTAATTTAACTGCAAGAATTAATACTATCAGTGGTACATCAATCAATGATGGTAATACAGTTAATGAAGCATCATTCTCTAATGATGGTATATTCAGTGACATTGTATTGAGTGAAGATAATCCACTGTTAGCACCTTCACTAATATGCTCAGGTATTAATGAATCATCTGAACTTAGTGGTGCTAAGTCATTTAGAATGGATCTTACATTAACCAGTCGAGTGACAACATTATCACCTGTTATTGATACTGACAGAATGTCAATTACAACTGTTATGAATAGGATTAATAATCCAACAAACGTTAACAGTGCTAAACTATCTGTTGGTGACGATCATGATGCTGTATACATTACTCGTGTTGCAAATCTTGTAAACCCATCAGGATCTATCAAGATATACTTCAGTGGATACCGTCCAACAGGCAGTGAGATTAAGGTGCTATATAGAGTACGTCCAGTTGGATCTACTGATCCAATTAGTAAATTAGGTTATGAATTCTTCCCAACATCAGGTGCTAAAATACCTGCAACAACTGAGAGAGAATTATACTTTGAATATGAATATGAAGTATCTGGACTAAGTTTCGACCAGTATCAGATTAAAATAGTATTCGTATCACCTAATCAGGCATACTCACCTATCGTAAAAGACTTTAGAGCTATCGCACTTGCAGTATGAGCCAAATCCCAGTCCAAGACGCAGAGAAATGGTTTAGAGATTCCAGAACTGGATCTCTTTCATGTGCGGATCAAGATACTTACAACAAGTATATGGCAGCACGAAAATCTGAGGAAGTTAAGAAACAAAAATTTGAGGCTTTACAAAACGATGTTTCTTTGCTAAAATCTGATATGAGTGAGATCAAATCTCTATTACAAAAGTTAGCTAACAATTAATCATGACAGACAGTACAATGGAAAAGGTTTCTCAAGTTGAAATGATGCGTCAATTTAAGGAACGTTATGCGAAATGTATTGAAGAAAACAAACAACTCGCTGCTAAAATTCGAGAGAATGAAGCAACCGCATTAAAACTTCAAGGTGCTCTAGAAGCATTGGAGTATTACAATCCACCACAAGTGGATGAAGTCCCTCCAACAGAAACTGAAACAGAAACTGAGGGAACATAAGTTCCCTTCTTTTTTGAGCATAAATAACTTGGAAGCATGTTATAGTTAAAAGTCCTATTTAAAAATGGCGAATAGATTACAATTAAGAAGAGGGGGTGCTCAGGAATGGGCAAACGCAAACCCAACACTTGCTCAAGGTGAATTAGGTATTGAGCTAGATACAGGTCGATTTAAAATCGGTGATGGTGTATCTGCATGGAACACATTGCGATATGAACGTCCAGTAGAATCAACATCAAACACTGCAAATACTCTCGTACAGAGAGATGCCGATGGTAATTTCGCTGCAGGTACAATAACTGCAACCGTAATTGGTAATGCTTCAACTGCTGCTAGACTTGCTTCAACTCGTCAAATACAAATATCTGGTGACTTAACTGCAACAGGAAACTTTGATGGTTCTCAAAACTTAAACCTTGCTTCATCCTTAGAACTTATACCTACACTACCTCATTATGATGGTACTGCATCTGCCTCAGGAACTTATACAAAAGTCACAGTAGACTCAAAAGGTAGAATAACAAACGCTTCTTTCCCTTCAACTCTTGCAGATTACAACTTAAATGGAACTGTTGAAGGATCTTCTGCTCAACCATATGACCTTGACTTGGTTGCAATAGCAGGACTTACTACTACTGGTATGATATCAAGAACCAGTGGTGGAAACATGGCGACCAGAACGATTACTGGTACTGCTACAACAATTTCTGTAGTTAATGGTAATGGTGTTTCTGGAAACCCAACAATAGATCTTATTACAACTGCTGTAGTACCAGGTAACTATAATACGGAATCCCTGACATCCGTAAATGCTGTTGGTTCTAGTTCAGAACCCTTTGGTACAGAGACAGTTAACGCTGTTAAGTTCACTGTAGATGACCGTGGTAGATTGACAAGTGCAACAAATGTGCCTATTGCTACAGCAGTAGAAGGTACAACTGCACTAGATTACAATGCAGCGACTTCATACTCTAGGTATGCAATCATCAAGAATGCATCAAAAGTTTATCAAGCATATCAAGATATTTCTGCAGGTGCAGGTGCTCCTACTCATACTAGCGGTGACAATGGCGGGTGGAGATACCTCGCTGCCGAGAGTACTGAACAGAAGGGTCTTGCATCCTTTGCCCAAGAAGACTTTGACGTAGCATCTGGACATGTTTCTATTGCTGCTGCAGGTGTAGATAATACACAATTACAAAATAATAGAGTATCTTTTGCTGATGGTAATTCTGTTGAGCATTTTGAATTAGATCAAGAACTCACAGCAACAACTGGATACAGAGGATTTACTGGTATAAATTATGTAAATGTAAAGAATACCTCAGGTGGTTTACTCTTTGCTGCTAATAACACAGGTGATAGTGGCAATGGTGAAGTTGATATTAATGTAAAAACATTAATAAGTGATCCAGATGTAGTATTTGATGGTGCAACTGCACAGACAATAGACAAAACTGGTGATGGTAATCTTACAATTCAAACGACTCAGAGTTCTAGTTCTGCAAGATCACTAAGTATTGCAGCAACCAACTCAGGTTCTGGAACCAGTACAGTTAGTATTACTGCTGAAGATGTTGTAGACATCCAAGCATCTGATGCATCAACTGGTAAAGTTCATGTGGAAAACATGAGGATACAAGGAGATCACCTTGCATCAACTGGTACACTTAAACTTGATCCTGGCGATGATAGAGCAGTCACAGGTCTTGTACAAATCTTAGGAAACTTACAAGTAGATGGAACAACTACAACAGTTAATAGTACAACTACGACAGTGGATGACCCAGTATTTACCTTGGGTGGCGACACTGCTCCTACTACTGACGATAATAAAGATAGGGGAATTGAGTTCAGATATTATGATTCTCAAGCAAGACTTGGATTCTTCGGTTACGACGATTCGTATGCAGATCTCGGAGGACATACAGGAGGATTTGCGTTCCTATACAATGCCTCACAAAGTTCCGCAGAGATTTTTACAGGAACTGACGCAGGAATCCGTGCGGGTAACTTAAAACTTACAACAAATACTAACTCAACATCTAATACTACTGGAGATTTGGTAGTTGCAGGTGGTGTTGGTATTGGAAATGATGTTAATATTGGTGGACTATTAGATGTAGATGGTACATTCCGTGCTAATTCTACAAGTAGATTTGATGATAATATTGTATTCCAAGGTGCTTCCAAGACCTTAGAACTTAAGAACGGATCAGGAACTACTAAAACTACACTTCATACTACTACAGGTAATGTTGATGTAGGTGGTATCCTTACAGTCACTGGTGCTATAGATGCTAACAGTTCTGCTGCTATCTCAGGTGATGTTCATTTAGAAAGTACAAACGATATTACAACTGCCAAGAACGGAACTTCTGGTGCTTGGGAGATTCAATCAAATGATTATGGTGCACTTAGACTTGATGGTGGTTTCTATGTAGCAGGATCTGGTCTGATTGATGGTACGTTGCATGTCAATGGTCCTATTGAAGTTAAGGATAGTGCGACAGAAACTGAATCTAGATTGAACTGGTTGAGAGTAAGATACAGAGGTCGTTTTGGTGATACATATCAAGCATCTCCTTCATATGCTTCTCATAACTTCTCCACTATAAAAGCACATGGTGGTGCAGGTATTATGAAATCCTTGTACGTTGGTGCTACAGGGTCAGGAGAGAGGTTCTCAGTTGGTAAATTAAACAGTGGTGATACTGAGAAGTTTAGTGTTATTGGTGCAAGTGGTAATACAGATATTCAAGGTACTTTGAATGTTGAAGGTAATACAACTATTCAAGATTCTGTCACTATCAACGCATCAAATGAAAACTTTAAGATTCAAAATGGATCTGCAGTTGATAAGTTTACAGTTGATACTGATAATGGTAATACAGTAATTGAAGGTACAGTTAATATTAATGGTGTTACTGATATTGATGCTGATTTCGCAGTTAGAAACGGAACGACTGATAAGTTCTTTGTCGATAACGTAACTGGTAATACTAATATTGAAGGTACGCTGACTGCTGATGGTCATACTGAATTAAATTCAACACTTAATGTCGATAGTAATACAACTATTGGTGGACAATTAACTGTCACAGGTGCATCTGAATTTAACAGTGCAATGAATGTAGATGCAAACTTTGCAGTTAGAACAGGTACAACTAATAAATTTACTGTTTCATCAGCTGATGGATCAACTAATATATCTGGTTCTTTAACTGTTGCAGGTCAAACATCTATCAACGATTCTTTACTTGTTGCAGGTGATAACGAAATTTTTGAAGTTAGAAATGCTGCCCAGACAACTAAGTTTCAAGTTGATACTGATAACGGTAATACAACTATTATCGGTACCTTAACTGTTAATGATGGAACTCAGATTAACGATACATTCCAAACATCTGGTGTCAATACATTTACAAATAATACAGAACAAACTCTTACAGGAACATATGCTGCTGATGGTGCTGTAAGACTTACTGGTGGTGCAGGTATTGGTAAAAACTTAGCAGTTGGTGGCGGGCTTAGGGTTTATGGTGGAACTGAATTATCAGGTGCTCTTGATCTTAATAGTAGTGCAAATATATCAGGTTCAACAATCGTTGAGAACCAATTAATTGTTAAGGCAGATAATAAGTTCTTCAAAGTACAAACAGCTGGTGCTGTTGATAAGTTTACGATAGATACCGACAATGGTAATACAGTATCACAAGGTGATTTAACTGTAGCTGGAGATGTTAATGCCCAGTCTAACTTAATTGTCACAGGTAATCTTACAGTTAATGGTACAACTTCTACAGTTAACTCAACAACGGTCACTATAGATGATCCTGTATTTACTCTAGGTGGTGATACTGCTCCTGCATCAAACGATGGTAAAGATAGGGGTATTGAATTTAGATATTTTGATGGATCTGCTAAACTTGGTTTCTTTGGATTTGATAGATCAACTCAAGAATTTACTTTCTTAACTACTGCTACTAATAGTAGTGAAGTTTTCTCAGGAACTGATGCTGCATTAAGAATTGGTTCTTTAAATGTCACTGGTGCAGGTACATCTGTTGATATTGATAATAACTTAAATGTTGATGGTACAGCAACAGTTGATGGTCAGATAATTTCTCAACTTGCTCAGGGTGTTGCACCATTCGTAGTTGCATCTTCAACTAAAGTCAATAATCTTAACGCAGATTTCCTTGATGGATTAACTACAAGTGCTACAGACACAACTGGTAATAGTGTTGTAACTAGATCATCTGGTAATTTCTCTGCAGGACAAATCACTGCTGCAACTGGAACTGGTGCTGCTGCAGGATTCTTAGGAAACGCATCAACTGCTGATGCATGGAAGACTGCAAGAACACTTACTATTGATGGTGTAGTAGATGGTTCAGTATCAATCAATGGTGCTTCTGATCCAACACTTACAGTTACATTTAATGATGCAGATATAACTGCACTTGCTGCACAGACTGGTACAGGATATATGGTCAGAGATGGTGCGAATAGTTATGCTCATCGTACGTTCCAAGTCACAGCATCTTCTGGTATTACACTAACAAATGCTGATGGTGTATCTGGTAATACTACAATCAACGTAGCATCTGCAAGTACAAACGCTGCAAACAACTTAGTCTTACGTGATGCATCTGGTAATTTTGCTTCTAACGTAATTACTGCTACTTCTTTCTCAGGTAATCTTATAAAATCTACCACTTTAGCTAAAGATATTAAACCTGAAACAAATTCAACATATGATTTAGGTTCTAGTTCTGCAAAATGGGCAAATATCCATGCTGATGCTGCTACCATTACTACTACCACAGGTAATTTAATTGGTAATGTAACAGGTAATCTTGTAGCAGCTACCACTCAAGCTAAAGATATAGATCCTGCTATAAATTCAACATACGATTTAGGTTCTAGTTCCTTAAAATGGGCAAATATCCATGCTGATGCTGCCTCTATTGGTACTACTACAGGTAATGTAATAGGAAATCTTACTGGTAATCTTGTAGCAGCTACAACTGAAGCTAAAGATATTAAACCTGCTTTAAATTCATCGTACGATTTAGGTTCTTCTACCTTAAAATGGGCAAATATTCATGCTGATGCTGCTGCAATCGCCACCACCACAGGTAATTTGGTCGGTAATGTAACGGGTAATCTTGTAGCAACTACAACTGAATCCAAAAATATAGTTCCTACTTTAAATTCATCGTACGATTTAGGTTCTAGCACTAAACAATGGGCAAATATTCATGCTGATGCAGGAAATATTGATGCTATTACAGGTAATTTGACTGGTAATGTCACAGGTAATCTTGTAGCAGCTACCACTTTAGCTAAAGATATTAAACCCGATACAAATTCAACATACGATTTAGGTTCTTCTACCTTAAAATGGCAAAATATTTACGCTGATGCTGCTGCTATTGCTACTACTACAGGTAATGTAGTTGGTAATCTTACAGGTAATCTTTTAGCAGCTACAACTGAAGCTAAAGATATTAAACCTGCTTTAAATTCAACATACGACTTAGGTTCTAGTTCCTTAAAATGGCAAGATATTTTTGCTGACGCTGCTTCTATTGGTACTGTCACAGGTAATGTAGTTGGTAATCTTACTGGTAATCTTGAAGCTGCAACAACTCAAGCTAAGGATATAGATCCTGCTTTAAATTCAACATATGATTTAGGTTCTTCTACCTTAAAATGGCAAAATATTTTTGCTGATGCTGCTTCTATTGGTACTACTACAGGTAATTTGGTCGGTAATGTCACAGGTAATCTTGTAGCAAATACAACTGAATCAGCTAATATAATTCCTGATACAAATGGAGTATACAGTCTAGGTTCTAGTACTAAAAAGTACATGAACGTTTTTGCTGACGCTGCTGCCATCACTACTATTACAGGTAATTTAACTGGAACTGCAACTCAAGCAGCGAATATTAATAATCATGATACTGATGCTTTATCTGAAGGACTTAATAATCTATACACTACTGCTGCAAGAACCAGAGGACACTTTACATATGGTACAGGTATTGAGCATGATGGTGCAGGTGGACTTGCTGTAACTCAGTCAGATATCAATACTGATAATCTAACTGAAGGATCTACAAACGTATTCTTTACAGATACTAGAGCAGATGCAAGAGTTGCTGCTGCGACTGGTGCAAACTTAGATCTAAGTCAGAAGACTACTACAAACCTTGCAGAAGGAACTAATCTATATCATACAGAAGCAAGAGTACAAACAAAACTTGATCATGCGTTTGAGCAACTCAAAGCAATGTTGAATAATCTTGCAACTTCTACTACATTAAAACTAAATCTATCTGGTGATCCTACACCTGGTTCAGTTGTCACTCTTGGATCAATATCATCAAATGGTGTTGGTGGATACACAGCTGGGACAAACGTTGCCACAACAGCATCTGCATTAGGAACTGGATTGACAGTTGATACTACAGTAAATGCTGATGGTGCTATTACAGCAATTGCATTGAATCAAGCAGGAACTGATTATGTGATAGGAGAAACAATAACAATTCCTAACTCCAATCTTGGTGGTGTTGATACTCTTAACTTGGGTACATTATCTGGTGGTGTTGGTGGATTTTCAGCAGGAACTGGTGTTGCTACAACAAACTCTGGATCTGGTGATGATGCCCTAACAGTCAATACTACAGTCGATGGAAACGGAGCAATAACAAACGTTGTTATTAATGCTGTAGGAACAGGATATGCTGCAGGTGATACAATCACAATTACGAACCCTAACGCAGGTGGTGCAGCAACAGTTGACACACTTGTAGGTGGTACAGGATATGCAAACGGAACTGCTATTGCTACAACAACTGTTGGTTCTGGATCTGGTTTAACACTTAACTTAACAACTTCAAATGGAGTTGTCACAGGTGTAGCAATAAATGGTGCAGGATCTGGATACGCAGTTGATGATACTATTACAATCGTAAATGCTAATGCATCTGGTGTTAAGACACTTGGATCTATCGCTACTGCAGGAACAGGATACGCAACTGGAACTGCAATCGCAACAACCAATGATGGATCTGGTTCAAACTTTACCGTTGACATATCATCTGTAGATGCCTCTGGTGCGATTACAGCAGTAGCAATTAATGATGATGGATCTGGATATACAGCTTCAGATACTATTACAATCGTAAATGCTAACTCAGGTGGCGTTAAGACTCTTGGTTCATTCAGCGATCCAGGTACAGGATACGCAAACGGAACTGCTATCGCTACAACATCATCTGGATCAGGAACTGGATTGACTCTTGATATTACAACTTCAAATGGAGTTATAACAGATGCAACAATTAATAACGATGGATCTGGATATGCAGCATCCGAAGTTATAACTATTGTTAACGCTAATGCATCTGGTATTAAGACCGTAGGAAACTTTGGTGCAACTGATTCATCAAGAACTCCTGGCACTTATACCTTAGGAACATCTGATTATGCTACTCAGGCATCAGGTGCTAATGCAACATTCACCGTTGTTATTGGAGTTGGTGGTACTGTTGATTCTATCACTGTCACAGATGATGGATCAGGTTTCATTGTTAATGAGACAGTTACAGTTGCCGATGCTCAATTAGGTGGTGGCGGTGGTGCTGATCTTACCTTTGATGTCACAGCGATTCATGGAAATGGAGCACAGATTCCAGTATCTGCAATTCATGGAAATGGATGTACAATCCCAGTATCAGAGATTCATGGAAATGGAGCAACAATTGATATTGCTACGATCTTTACTAACGCAACTGTTAACGTTGCAACTGTATTCACTAATGCTACCTTCAGTCTATCCGACATCACAACTATGGAGATTGGAGCAACACTGACTGGAACAACTTCCAACAGTTCGGGAGTTATAACAGCCATGGATTCCTCATCGGTCACAGTTGATAATGTATCTGGATTCTTTAAGAAAGGAGAAACAGTTGGTGCTAATGATGTAACTAACTTAACTATCAGTTCATTCGGTTAATAAACTATGTCTGCTACAAGACCTGCAAGTAAAACAGAATTAAAAGACTATGCTCTTCGTAGATTAGGATTTCCTACGATAGATATTAACGTTGCCACTGAGCAGCTGGATGATTTGGTAGAAGAAGCAATAGATTACTATCAAGAATACCATTACAATGGTAGTTTTCAAACCTTTATGAGAATAGAAGTCACTGAAGCTATCAAGACACAGGCAAAAGGATTTACTCAAGAAGGATCAACTCCTTGGTATGGACAAGATAATTACGTTTCTACACCGCCTGGTACTTTAGGTATCAATCATGTATATACAAACATAGGTGCATCAAGCATAGTACCTGGTAATATTTTCAATATTAAATATCAAATATTCTTAAATGATATCTACTCCATGACACATGGACAGATATTACATTACTTCCTAACATCTCAATACTTAGAGACTCTTGACTTCGTGACTAACTCTCAAGCAAATAGAAGAGTTAAATGGAATGAACATTCAAACAGACTTTATTTGGACTTCGACTGGGATGATCTTACAGTCGGGGACTATATAATGGTAGACATGACTATGCGTCAAGATCCTACAACCTTTACTGACATGTTCAATGACAACTGGTTGAAGGATTATGTTGAGGCACTATTCCAACAGCAGTGGGGTAGGAACCTTAGCAAGTATGATGGTATTCAAATGTTAGGTGGGGTGACTCTTAACGGTCGTCAAATCCTTGAAGACGCAAGTAAATTCAAGGAAGATCTTGAAAAAGATATTCGTGATCGCTATGAAATACCACCACTAGATCTAATAGGATAATATGGCAATTCAGAACTCACCAGCTCAGGATTACGTTCAGTCAGATTATTCTAATGCAGGACGTTTAAAAGCAAACGCATCCTCACAAGAACAAAAATTTATTGAAAATCTAGTAGTAGAAAGTATCGAGATTTATGGGCAAGACATTTACTATGTTCCGAGAACGATTGTCAACAAAGATTCAGTCTTTGAAGAAGACTCGGATGGAAAATTTGAAAGTGCGAAAGCAATTAGAGCATATGTCAATAATGTTGAAGGATGGGAAGGACAAGGTGAGCTACTTAGTAAATTTGGAATCCGTATTGAAGACAAGACAACTTTTATATTCTCCCGTGAGAAATTTAAAGAGCATGTGGACGACAGTGTCACGCTTAACGTCGAAGGGAGACCAAACGAAGGGGACTTAATTTGGTTCCCAATAACCAAACATTTATTTGAAATCAAATTTGTAGAAGTAGAAAGACCATTCTATCAGTTAGGTAGAAATTATGTTTGGGAATGTCAATGTGAACTATTCGAGTACAGCGACGAGGAGATCAACACAGGTATCACAGAACTCGATGCAATCGAGACTGCATTTGCAAATGCGATTACAGTTGGTCTTGTAGCAGGTGGCACTGGCACCTTTACAGTAGGTGAAACTATTACTGGTGGTACATCTAATGTCACTGCTGAAGTTAAGTCTTTTGACGCTGCTACTAGAACATTGATCGTTATTAATCGTTCTGGTACATTTACAGTTCCTGAGACTGTCACTGGTGGAACATCTAGTGCATCTTGGACAACTGCTACATATAATACGATCGATAATCAAAATCTTGAGTACGATCAAAACAATGACTTTGAAACACTTGATAACCAGATCATTGACTTTACTGAAGCAAATCCATTTGGTTCAGTTGGATCTATTACTGACAACACAATCTAATGCTAGGAACTTATTCATACAACGAAATTTTTCGTAAGACAATTGTATCTTTTGGAACTCTGTTTAATAATATAGAGATCCGAAGGAATGATGAGGTCATGAAAGTACCTCTTGCTTATGGTCCTAAACAGAAATTTTTAGCACGTTTAGATCAGAACCCTGATCCTACAAACAAAAGAGTGCAGATAACTCTTCCAAGATTATCATTTGAGATAGGTGGTATTGAATACGATTCTTCAAGAAAAGTATCACCTACACAAAAAATTAAATTTAAGAAAGACGCAGACGAAAATAAAAATGCTTACATGCCTGTTCCTTATAATATAGGATTTGAACTAGCAATTATATCGAAAAATCAAGATGATGGTTTACAAATTATAGAACAGATATTACCTATATTTCAACCTCATTATAATCTATCTGTAAAACTATTAACAACAATAGGAGAAACAAAAGACGTACCCATAGTTTTACAAAGTATAGATTATGAAGATGACTATGAAGGAGACTTTGCAACTCGTAGAGCAATTATATACACACTACAATTTACTGCTAAAACATATCTTTACGGTCCTGTCACAGATGCAAAAGTTGTCAGAAAAACTCAAGTGGATTACTATGCAAATACAGATACAAACACTGCACCAAGAGCAAGAAGATATACTGTACAACCAGAATCTACTA
>Ga0209348_1000164_pt1 | contig 38671 bp, 60 predicted proteins | sample ETNvirenome_2_30_FD_184065 | JGI IMG/M metagenome (GOLD analysis project Ga0209348, IMG submission 184065) | Marine viral communities from the Pacific Ocean - ETNP_2_30 (SPAdes) (version 2) | ecosystem: Environmental > Aquatic > Marine > Oceanic | place: Pacific Ocean | collected 2013-06-22 | reverse complement strand
AGTTTATTAAATTCAATCAAGGTGCTTGTTTCTCCTTGGCAAAAAGGTTTTACATGTGGTATTGTAATGGATAGTAGGTCCAAAATGTCCACAGAAGAGTACGAATTATGTTCTACGATAGCTAGAGGCATGATAAAAATGGCAACCAGTGACCCACATTCAACGTTTCTGTGGGGTTTACGTGGATTTGCCGATGACAAGAAAAGCAATGAAAAAGATCTTAGTATTAATTCTATTGCAGAATTTGATACTGATGATAATATAGTTGATTTTCTTGAATATTTAAAAATGAAACGTGATAAGGAGTTAAATTAATGGCAACACATGTTGTAATAGGTGACCCTCATTGCACACCTAAAGCAAGCAATGAAAGATTTCTGTGGGCAGGTAGACTAGCAGCAGATGTAGGGGCAACTCATATTATTTGTATGGGAGACTTCTGTAGTATGGATTCTTTATCATCATATGATAAAAAGAAAAAATCATTTGAAGGTAGAAGATATAGAAAGGACATGGAACATTCACATCAAGCATTAGCTATGTTTAATAAAGGTTTAGGAAAACATAAAGCTAAAAAGATTATGTTGCATGGTAATCATGAGGATAGGATTGATAGATTTGTAGATGAAAATCCAGAACTAGATGGTACTTTAAAAATTAGTGATTTAAATTTTAAAGCATTTGGTTGGCAAGAAGTGCCATATAAATCTAACAAGGTGATTGACGGTATATATTATGCACATCATTTTCCCTCTGGTATATTAGGTAGTGCAATATCTGGTGAAAATATTGCAAGAACACTATTGACAAAACATAAAGTTTCTGCTACAGTAGGTCATAGTCATTTATTAGATTATGCTACATCTACATTACCAAATGGTAAAAAGTTACATGCATTATCTGCAGGATGTTATTTAAATCATAAAGAACATTTTGCTAGAGATACACAGCATATGTGGTGGAGTGGTATAATTGTAAAACGTAATGTACAAGGTGGTCATTATAATATAGAAACTATTGACTATAATACAATTAGGAGAGAATATGGCAGAAGATAAATCTTGGAAAGATTATGTGTTTGAAGTACCAATAGATGGTAAAAGAACATACAGATATGAAAAAGATCATAGTCATGATATGTCTTATGAGAATGAAAGAAAACATGATAATGTTCATTCACCTTCTCATTATAAACATGGTAAAAAAGAAACTATAGAAGTTATACAAGATTGTATGACAGATGATGAGTATCATGGATATTTGAAAGGCAATGTTTTGAAGTATGTATCTAGATATAAATTTAAAGGTGAACCTTTGCAAGATTTAGAAAAAGCTAATTGGTATCTAGGTAGATTAATAATGGAGGTAAAAACAAATGGGTCAAGTTAAACAAGCAATAATAGAAGTAGAAGATTTTGTAGCAGGTTGTTTGCGTCAAGGTAGAACCTTAAATCAAACAATAAGAGATTGTAAAGAACACTACGAAAAACCTACTACACTAAATCCGTATTTTAGTGATGATGATTTAATAGAAGATAAATACTATCAATTTAAGGGGGTATGGTAATGGATAAAAATTTTTATGATGCGTTAAAAAAGAAGTATGAAGCAGATATAGCTTCAGCAAAAGCTACTGCTTGGGTTTACTTTGATAAACCTGTAGCAATAGGTGAGCATCCACAATTTCTAGATGAATTAGATAAACTAATAGATAAAATTGCAACGTCAGAAGAAAAATTAGAAATACTAAAAAGACATTTTGACGATACAATACCATTTTAATAGGAGGATAGATGGCTGATAAGAAAGAAGAAAACCAACAAAAAGTAGAACCTCGAACATATCTTATAACATCAGAACAACTGATGGATATTATGAGATATCTAATGACAAGACCTTATGGTGAGGTAGTAAAACTAATGAGTTCTTTGTCACAATTAAATCAACTTGACCCAAGAGTTAGTGCGGATTTTGTTAAAAATCCACAAGGAGAAACTGATGCCAGAAAAAAATAAAACTGATAAATTTACAGGCATTTTATTTGAATTAAAGATTGGGTTAAATAGAGAAAATGCTCTTGTAATTGATTATGGTGGTAAGCCTGTTGCTAAAATTAGAGAAGCATTGAAAGGATATCCATATCATGGTAATCTATGTGCAGCCGTTATTAATCATGCTAATTCTGTAGGAAGAAAATTAGAAGGTGAGATTAAAGAACTTATCCAAAGAGTTTAGATATTACTTCTGGCATAATCCTATCATGGATAGATTAGAAAGATATGCCAGTAAAATAAGTAACTGGTTTTGGCTTAAGAGATGGGGTGATCGTTCATTGTATCGAAGAAGCCAAAAAAAAAGGCACTCCGACTAATGACGGAATGCCTGTGTTGCCTGGGGGAAGTCTATTAATTTAGGCTTCCCTTTAATAATCTTGGTCAGCAAATTTAAAATCTACGTTTTCTTGAAACTTAAAATTTGTGCCTTCATTTTTCATTCTGTTTAATTGATTAATAAATACTTTATTTAATTGCTGTAGTGCATCAGATTTTGTAGCACTAAACTTTCTACCAACTCTGTTATTATAAGAATCTGTCCTTGTTGCATCCATGTATTTAGGAATATTACTTATTTCATTTCTACCTGTAATAACACCTTTACCAAATGAAAATGCATCTTTAATTTCTTTACCTGTTCCTAATATAGCAGCCATTGTAGGTCCTCTTTTATTTGACTCTATAGCAGAAAATGCTGCATGTCTATAAGCATCTAATACACTTGTTAGTTTAGGTAAATTAGGATCAGGGCTTTTTTGCATACCTACAAGATTATTATTATCATCTCTTGTAAAATCATAGCCTAAATCTTCTAATAAAGTTTGAAATGATTTTGTATTATCAGTAGGTTTTGTTCTATATGCACTAAGATATTCACTCATACCAAGTGCACTAGCTGTTTGTTTATATACATTTTCCATTATTGCATGCCTTTCATTTGTAAATCTAAAGGTTTTCTTTTTGGTAATATTGGATTTAGTATATCATTTACTCTACTTCTATATACACTATTTAAAAATTGTGTATAGTCTGATTTTTCTGCATAACTACTCATAGCATTAAACATACTTTCTACAGGTTTATTTTCATTTATTGCTTTTCTTACACCATCATATGCACTTCCTGTTTTCATTAAATTTATAAAAGCTCTAATGCTATCTTTTGGTGTTTCATATCTTGCTAATTTAGATCCACCTTTTGTAGGTAAAAAATCATCGCCTTCACTAGGGTGGATACCAAAAAAATTATTAGCTTTTTTAGCAGTTGATGCCCCATCAAATTCCATATTACCAGTTTCTGCTGTAGCAACTGTTAATATAAAACTATTTGGAATAGAATATTCGAAAGAATCTTTTCCATATTCTTCTTTTACTTCACGTATATCATTAAGAAAATTTCTAATCTTTGTATCATCAGCCATTGCAGTACCTATTAAAATTAAACTAGCAATTCCAAGCACGAAGTGCTTTATTAATTCTTGAATTTGGATCATTAGCAGTTTTAGCAGAAGTTAATTTTTTCTTCATACCTTTCATCCTCGCACAAAAACTAGCACGTCTTTTATTTCCTACTTTTTTACTAGGGGCTTTTAAGTTACCTCCAGTTGCACGATTGTATGAATCTCTACCTTTTTGATTAAGGCCACCTTTAGGATTCTTACCTTCTTTTCTTTGCCATGCTGGTGTCTTTGCCATTATTTTTTACCTTTAACTGTCATTGCTGCACGTTTAAATTGTGCAGCAGTGGGTGCACCTTTAGCACCTTTCTTTCTCATTTTTTCACCACGCTTTCTTTTAGCATGGATATTAGCATAAAGTCCTTTTCTCATTATACTTTCTTTGCTAATTTTTTATTTATTTTTCTTTGTACTGCTTCTGGTAACTTAGAAAAACCTTTGTGTTTTTTAGGCACACTTTTTTTCTTCATACCATTTTTCATACCATTTTTCATTTTCATACCATTTTTCATCATTAGCTGTATCTCCTATATTTAGCTGTTTTTTTTGCAATTGCTTTTGGTTGCCTCACATGTTGTTTGCCCTTTTTTGTTCCTTGGCGTTTTGCTCTTGTCGTTGCCGCATACTCTGCAGATGACATTGCCTTTATAGCTTTTTCTGGTAAATATCTTTCTCCAGTTTCTGATGATTTTTTGCCAGATTTTGTTCGCCATTTTTGCTTGCTCCACGCTTTTAAACTTCTTTGACTCTTTGCGAGTGCCATTACGTTTTTCTCCCTTTTCTTATGCTTTCTTTTCCTTTTTTAAATATAGATGCTACCTGTGTTTTACCCATAACCTTTGCTCTTTGTTCACCTACAGTCAATATCTGTATTTTCCTTGCAAATGGTTTAGATATCTTTTTAACTTTTGCAACAGTCTTACGAGCATCAGCAGGAGTCGCAAACTTAATTCCAACAGTATCTTTAGGATTCTCATCTGTATAAAGTCTCCTACCAGATCCTTTTGGTTTTTTACCTGTACCTACTTTAGGATCTCTTTTTTTTGCCATAAGATTTCATTTCTTTAATATGATTCTCAATAACTTTACTTTGTTTTTTATGTAAAGCTGATGCTTTCTTTAATGCTTTAGCAACTTTTTTTATTTTCTTAACCATGTTTATATTTATCTCTCCAATAATTTTTTCTTTGTAGTAATCTAACTTTATATTCTAAATCAGTAATACCTAATATTTTTTTAATAAAAGTTATCATTACTTGTAACCACCACCAGCTGCCTTGTATTTTTTAGCTAGCATCTGGGCTTTTCTTGCTGACCATTGTCCAGGCTTTCCGCCCTTTGATCCAGCCATGATAGAGTTAAACATTCGTTTTCTCATACCAGGTTTTGTATAGTTGCCTGCTTTATTTACTGTGCTTTTCTTCTTCGCCATCTTTTATCTCCTTATAATCATAATCATAACTGCCTTCTTCATTTTCATCAGTTATCCATTTAGATGTATCTTCTACAGACCATATTCTAGTATTAACTAGTCTGTGTATGAGAGGTTTGCTAGGGTCAGCTGCCATAGAAGGATCAAATATTCTTAATCTATTATTAGGTTGTATAGCATAATTACCATCATCTAACTCTATAACATGACCACATTTGTGTTGATCTGGTTTTTCTGCATAACCAAAATCTAATTCATTATAATCACCTGCACACCAATCTATTGTAAATAAATATGTGCCTTCTCTTTGTTTTTTTCTTCTAGATGTATAAGTCATTTTACATCCTTGTAATTGATAAAATCTAGTAACACTTACATTATAACTAAATGAATCCCATAACATTAATTCATTTAAGGGTAATTCTTTTACACCAGGTTTTTTACAGAATGCAGATACAGGTGCTCTCCACCAAATGCCACCATCAGTCATCATGTAATGAAATAAAGGTACTTGTTTTGGTATAGATGTAAAACCAAATACAACACACTCAAAGTATTTATCATGAGAATCTTTTTGATCTCTTAGATAATTACCTCTTACATAACATTCTATTGGCGGTATATTAGCGTTTAAATACATATTTTAATCCTCTAATTTTTTTAAGTTATATTTTTTTCTATTATATATTTTTTTACTATTTAATCTGTGTTGCCTAAATCTTGCATCTCTTAGCATCTTTGCAAAATTATTCAGATAAGATAATCTTTTTAATACTCTTTTCACCCATGTATACTTCTGTTTCTGCCTTACCTTGCCAGCATTTATAAGACACTGATTCAGAATATTGCCGTTCTGCTATACGTTTTGCACGAAGACAAGAAGCCATATTATCTTGTATTCTATGCTCTTTAATCTCTCCATTTATAAACATTAATAATCCTACTACAGCTTCTATCATTGTGTTTTACCATTTGTATAGCCAAGATCTCTGTTAGCATCTTTTAATTTTTCTATATCTACTAAAACTTTATCCATTTGCTTTGTTAAAAATTCTATATTTACTTTGTTTAATGCCATTGACTCAATATGTTTATTTAAACGATCAGTAGTTTTATATAAATCCTCCAACATCATGTATTGCTCAGAATCTGCGGGCAGTGAGCCCATTTGTCCACGAGGCCATTTAATTCTAAACTCTGTGTTTTGTTCAACGTCTTGTTCCATTATTTTTATTTTAGTATCTGCAATATTAATACGTTCTACAATCTGAAAGTAGCCCATAGTGCCAAGTGCTACGATTACAATCAAACTAGCAACCGTTTTCATAGGCATCTGCACAGCAGCCGATTCAGATATTGATAAAGGTTTATTACTCATTTCTTTCTCCCCATGTAATGATCACCTGGTTCATAATTCCATTTCTTACCATGGTGTCCTCTTATATCAGCATACCACATTCTTAATTTAACAACCCATTTAAAAAATTTAGTTGGTTTAGTCATTAATTAAGTATTCTCCTCTTCCATATTTTCTAAGCAAACAAATTTTACATATAGTTCATTTTTATTTATTTGCTCTGGACCAGATGCTTTTAAAAATTCCAAAGATTGTTCATAACCTGCAATCATACAGTCATTCCAACTACTATACTGTAGACCAGTATGCATTGGTGGCATGCAAGTGGATTGTATTGCTGAACATAAAATAAGTATTAAGGACAATTTCATTATTGCCAGCTAAACAGCCAAGCAACAAATCTATCCCAAAGATTCTTTATTTTCTCTTTTATCTTTTTGATCATAGTTTTTCTCTACCTTGTTAAGTTTGTTTTCTAATTCTTTAATTCTTTTATTTGCTTTTTCTAAATCTTCATTAGTATGTTCTAATTTTTGTAAACATCTTTTATTAGCTGAATCTTTAGATTTACCAGCATCTTGTAGTTCTGCTACTTCTTGTCGAAGTATACGGATTTGATCTTTGTATTCCGTTATCAGTTCAAAACTGTTTTCAGACATTATTTTTTTCCGTTACGGAAGATCTGTGTACCCTTAATACCATAAATGCTCGCTACGACAAGAATCCACAAATTTGTGAACCATGACGGAAGCTGTGAAAACATATCGAAAAATAATTTTACTTTGTCCATCGCAGTTGGATCATCCGATATGACTGCCCAAGCAAGCACCAACACGGGCAAACTTAGAATTATCAAAACTGCCTCGTCTTTCCAGTCTGACTGTCGGGCTTCTAGGAGTTTACCTTGGTAAGATTCCTCACCCTTGGCCATCTTAATAGCATGCATGTGTTGTGCATCTGCCATAGCCATTTTTGTTTCTTGACGTTTTTTATAAATATGTGTGCCAGCATTTAATGCTAGCTTTGCTAAACTAAACCAAGCCATTTTCCTCCAACCATTTAGGTACATCAAATGATGGACATTTCTTTTTATCCTCAACTTGATAGTGTCCTATTATTTTTTCTATGTTGTATTTTTCTTTTAATCTTAGTAATATACTTTTCAATGTTTCAAATTGTTCTGGTAAGAAATTATCTTCCCATCCCATATCAACTGTACCACCACCGACTAATGCTACACCTATTGATGTACCATTAACCTGTACTGCATGAGCACCTACAACATCTTCATCTCTTCCAACTTGTAATGTGCCATCTCTTTTAATTAAGTAGTGATATCCAATAGTATCAAAGCCACGATTTTTGTGCCATTGTGTTACTTTATCTACACCAAAATCCATATCTGATGGAGTTTGTGTGCAATGTATTACTATTATATCTGTTTTCTGTCTTTTGTCCATTAGTAAAATAGTCCTATTAGTGTTAGTATTGTCGCCCCTAGCCCGCCCAGTATTGCATATAGTAGCTTATCTACCTTCCCATGCAACTTATCCACATCTTCATGCAAATGCTTAAGATGATTATTTTTTATTTGTGAAACTTCTCTTTTTAACCCAGTTATATAACCATACAATGATATTAAGTGCTCACTTGTAGTTTTGGGTTGCTTGGCCATTTTAGTTGCTCCAACCATGACTTAGAGTTTCATTTCTAAGTCTTTGTATTCTTTCATTAGCTGTTAAACTTCTAGTGTTTTTTTGAAGTCTTTGTAAGATAGTTGTATTCATAAGCTGTGATCTATTAATTATTCTTTCGAATATTTGTTCATATGTTAAACCAAACTTCATTAGTTTATCTACTAAATATAAAGGTACAAATCCATCTTTCATTAGATGATGTGCACCTGCTACAAGATAAGAACTAATATCATCTCTTAAGTTAGACTTTAATCTTGTTGCTACATATACAAGTTTAAGAGCTTCTTTTTCATCTAGTGAATATGCTGATAATGTTCTTGCTCTCCAATCACCAAATGTTCTAATAACTTCTCCTCTACCTCTTTTAAATGGATCTCTTTGTGGACCATAGTTAGGATATTTAAATACATCTTCTGATTCATTTTTTAAACTCCAAAACTTCCAATAATTAACTGGATTAGGTATACCCATATAATATGCTTCTACAGCTCCTTGCATAGACGTAGGTACACCTGATTGTAACCATTGGACATATGCTTCACGTTTTTCATATGGATCATCACTAGTTAAACTTTTAACTAATAAATTAAATGATGATGGTATAAGACCTCTACCTTTACCTACTTCAAAAGGTCTAATAGGATTTAATCCTAAAAAATCTAATGCTGGAACACTAACTAAATCTTGTACAGATACACCAGGTGCTGCTAGTGTAGCAGTTAAGTCAACATCTAGTGCAGCTGAAGGTATACCATATTTAACTACGTTAGGTATATCACTTGTCAACATTAATTCTGTTAATGATGGTAACGGCTTACCTGTAATTTTTTGTATAGTTGGTGACATTTTTTCTAAAATAGTTTCTGCAGTTTGATAACCTATTACACCAAATACACCTGCGGCAAAAACCATTTGAGTCATAAATGCAACTAATCCTGCATCAGGTATAGGATCTTTAAAACCTTTTATTCTACGACCTTTAACAGCATACTCTGCAAGTTGTGATAAGTAGTTATGTTGGAATGTTTTAAATAAACCAAAAGGTTTACCTATTGCACCCATACCTCTAGCACCATAAATGCCTGGCTGTTCTAAATAATTATACTCAACCATATATTTATTTGCAAGATAAGCTGCATTTTCTAATGAGTATTGTTTAGATTTTCCAGCTGATTTAAATAAATTGTAAAACATTAATGATGCATTAAGTCTACTAACTTGTTCTACTTTACCACTAACATCTTGTAATGTTAATACTTTTAAAAGTCTATTATAATCAAATACTTTTCTACCAAAAGGATCTTTAAATTTTTTAAATTCTTTTGCACCTAATAGTGGTTTTAATCCTGCTGATGCTTCATTTAAAAATTTTTGTTCTACAACATTATTTCTATACATATACTCAATTACTTCTTTCATTTCTTTATTAGGAAAGAATAAATCTTTAAATGCTTTTACTTGAGATAATGCTACATTACCCTTATCAAAACCTGAATATTTTAAATCCATTAACTTAGGAAATATCATATGATATGGTTGTAATGCTTGTGATAATATAAATCTCATATTACCAAACAATAGTTTAAAGTTTAGAGTAACTTGGTTTGCACCTCCAAGAAACTTAGCTAAACCACTTTGACCAATATAATCAGATCCTATTTGTTCAAATTTTTCTATAAATTTATTAGTGCTTAATTCACCATACGCATTTTGTTTTAATTGTTCTGCTAAATTTTTTGCATTTGGATATACTTGTGCAATTGTTTTTCTGCTACCATCTGCTGCAATAACAGGTTCATTCATGATTCTACCAAATTCACGATTAAAATCTAATCTATCAGCAGCTCTTAATCCACCTTTGATATAAGTAAGAATAGCACTTTCAAAATCTCTAGATTGTTTTAAATTTAAATTTTTATCTTTTCTAAGTGATTTTAAAAAAAACTCTCTAGCATTTAATTCACTACCTAAAAATCCTTTTACACCTTGCCTTTGAATAGAAAACTTTTTAAATCCTGTTTGTTGTCTTGCTTTATCAATAGCTTCTTGGTATTTAATAAATGCACTTTCAGTTAAATCATAGTTTTCAAATAATCTATTAAATGCACTTAGTTGTTCTGTACCAATAGGTTCTTTATTTATTTTACCTATCTGCACAATATAGTCACCATCTTTAACTTTAGTATTATAACTTTTAGAATCTTTAAGAACTGCACCATACTCTTGTTGAAAATATTTAGCTATTGCATTTGCAGATGCTTTATTACTAGCACCTATTGCAGTATCTACTTGATAACCTTTTTTACCTTTCCAAGTTTTTAAGAATACTCTAAAGTCACCTTCAAATATATGTGGTAGATAATTAGGTATTTTTTCTATAACTGTTGCACCATTATTATCTTTATTATTTTTAACTGATGCATTGTATGTATCTACTACTTTATCAACTGCACCACGAATACCACGATACATTCTAATTTCTTGTTCATCCATTTTGTACTTTTCTTTTAATTCTTTATTAGTTACTTCATATTTAAAGTAACCTTCTTTTAAAGGTACAAATGGATTTTTGCCAAGAATATTATTTATCTCAGCATCTATTTCCATTTTATTACTTTCAGTTCTACTTTGCTGTAAGTCTTCTATTCTTTTAATTTCATCTGGAGTTAAATCTTTTGTTGATTCTCTAACTCTGCCTTCATTAGGTTCTACTCTTGTAGTATATTTTTCTCTATTTTTTTTAGCTTCTCTTTGTTTATCTATTTCAATTCTAAATGCTTTGTCTACAAACTGTTTTGTTTTTAAAGGATTTTTTTGTGTAAGTACATTAAATTCAGTTAATGAACCATCAAGTGTTCTTAACTTTCTCATACCTACAGATCTTACAGCTTCAAAAGATGAGTTAAGTCTTAGTACATAATCACCTAAAGGTTCACCTTTATTTCTACCAGGAAACAATTTACTTTCCATAGTAAATGCAGGATCATATGCTATTTGTTCTGCTAAGTTCTCTGTCTTTCTATGAAATACTTCTATCTTATCATTAACATACTTAAGAACAGGATGATCCATAAATTTAGGAGTTATAGCTTTTTCTTTTATAGTTTGTATAGTTGATACAGGTAAATCATTATATTTAGCATTACCTGCTTCATTAAACATATCTTGTTTAAATAAATCAACTGGTCTAGTATCTCTACCAAATATACCTATATTATAATCTGTATTATTATATACTACTTTACCAAATGCTTTAGCTTCATCTTTTAAATCTTTAATATGTTTTTCTACTTTAGCAGCTTGTTCTGTAGATAATAAATTATCTTGAAATTCTTTTGGTGTAGGTTTTGGTTCTTTACCTTGTGATATTAATTCTTTATTTGTTTCTTCAAACTTTAGTGCTTTGTTATGTGCTTCAAGTATTGTCTCATGTTTTCTTATAGTTACTGCAATCTTACCAATATTTTCTGCAGCTAACAGTCTAACTGGACCTAATTGATCTTCTACTTTAGATAATTGATTTAATGTTTTTTCTAACCCTTGAACTTTGTCTGTGTCTAATATTTTATTTCTACTTTTTAAAAGGCTAGGCTCCATTACAAAATCTTTTGCATCAGGTTTATTATTATCTCTTAAAACATAATAATCATTATCAACACCTTTTTTTCTATCTTTTTTATTAAAAGCTAATATTTCTGCTTTATCACCTTTATTATTATAGATAACTTCATTACCTATTTTTAATTCAACAGCATCTTTTTTTAAATTATCAAGCTCTAATCTAATTTGTTCAGATCTTTCTTTGACACTAGTTGGTTTTTCTATTTGACCTACTAATTGTTTAGCACGTACTTCATAATCAGTTAATGTTCTTTTAATAGATTTACCTTCAGCTATAGGTCCAAATGCACCTAATCCTGCCCATACAGTTGTTGCAGCTAATCTATCTTCTAGACTTGATTCCCAACCTGCACTAACAAATCCTGTAGCACCAAGTACCCCCATTCTAGGAAGTATATTTAATCTATTTGCAATTTGTAATATCTTACCAGTACCATAACCATAAGCACCTGCCATTGCAATATCATGAAACTTACCATCATCTATTTCTCTTGTAATATCTGTAAGAGCAATACCTGCAGGTAAATTTCTATTTGCTAAAGCTGTACCTAATCTACCAACACCTCTTAGTGCTTGTAATCCTTTAATTGCTGGTATGTAAGAAATAATAGCAGGGATAGCTTCACCAAAACCTGCAGCAACTTTTTCAGCAAAACCTGTTGGTTTTAACATTCTTTCATCAGGTCCAATTTTTTGTGCTACATCTTTTAAGTAATCTTCAACATGATCAAAGATACTATCTTCTGTTGGTTCAAATCCTAATGTAGTTCTTGACCAATCATAAAATCTATCTAGTCCACCAGGTATACTGCCAAGTAATTCCATTCCTGCAGATATACCACTTTTAAATCCATACTTAGCTGCACCACCAATACCTAATTTTTCTCTATTTTTTTCAGTTCTTTCTGTAAGATTAGGATCTAATGAGTTATAATCTGATCCAAATAAATTTAAATTAAAAAAGTTTTTTTCTGTAACTAATCTATCACCATAAGGATTGGTATCAATACCAGCCTTAAAATATTCCTGTAGCGATGGGTGAAGAGAATTAAACTCCTCTTCATTCAAAGTTTGAAGATCAGCCATTATTTATCCTCTTTTTTATCTTTCTTTTGAGGTAAGTCTTTAGTTTCTATAAATGATTTCTTTTCTTTCTTTGGTCTTTGTGGTGGTGATTCAATCATACCATAACCACCTAATGTAGCTAAATCCATCTCTGGATATAAGTTATTAAATATAGTTAAGAATCTACTATATAATTTATCTCCCTGATCTCCTTCTGGGAAAAAGTTTCTTTGTGGTTCTATCATTGTACCATCTGCTTTAAAGTATGGTACAAATTGATTTACGAATGCAATTGTTTCATCAGATAAAGTTTTCTTATATGTACCAAAGTTAGCTATAATATCTGTTATTGGAACTTTAGATCCAGTAGCAATAGTAACATTACCTGAATTATCTATAGTAGGTTTAAAGTCTGCTTCTGCTACAATTTTTGGAGTCTCTACAATATCTGCTTTATCAGCAACTTTAGGTGGCTCTTTACTCATTAATATACCAGATACATCAGATGCATTATTAATTGTTTCTAGTGTATTATACAATATACCATTAATTTTATTCATTGCAATATTTTGTTCTTCTGGATTTTTAGCAGCAGCTAATTGGTTAAATCCCATTGTCATTTGCATTGATGATGCTGATGCTGTATCTTGTAATATCTTATTAATAGAATTATATGTTAATGGTTTTTTAAATGCTAAAACTCTTTGACCATCAATATCATTATCAAACATTTTCTTTTGTACAAAATTTTGTCTTGCTTCTAAATCATCTGGATGTAATGCTTTTGCATTAGCATTAATAATCATTAATTGTGTAACTTGTAATAAATCTCTACCAGCTGCATCATCAGGATATGTATTTAATAATCCAAAACCTTTTGCAGTTATACTTGCACCTTTAATTTGTAAATCTGTTACAGATTCTGCTTTTGGTACTTCACCTACAGCTTTATCTATATTCATTAATAGTTTATCTGCCTTTGGCATTTTACTTATTTCAGATAATCTAGCTGCATGTTTATTTTTTTCTTCTTCAAATAAATTAGCTGATGGTACATAAGGGTTATCAATCATTACACCCTCTGGTCCAGCTTTAGCTAGTTCATATGCAAATAATTTTTGAACATCATTAAAATCTTTTTGTTCAAATATAGATCTGTTATTAGCAAATATTTTACCAACAGTTGCATCAGCAACTTGTTTTACATTTAAATTACCTTGAGGTAATATACCAAATACTTCTGGGCTACTTGCAAGTGTATTTACTAGTGAATCTCTATTTTTAAATGCTAATTCTGTTTTTGCAAACTCTGCATTATATTTATTTAATGAACTTTCAGCAACACCTTTATTAAATTCATAATCTCTTACACCTGCCTCATTTAATCCTTGTAATGCACCTAAAGTTACATCACCATATCCACTTGTTGCAAAATCTTTAAATATACCCATTCTATTCTCCTTTAGCCATTAATCCTTGTAGACCTGCCATCATATCTTCTTTTGGTAATTTTGGCACTTCAGTCATTTTTTCTTTTTGATTCATATCTAATTTTCTTTCTGCCATATCTTTAAAAAATTCTGAATCACTAGCATCACCTAAATTTACTTTTGCAGGTATCTCAGCTAGTCCTGCTTCACCAGCAATCATCATAGCAACAATAGGTTCTAATAGTTTAGCTGTATCTACTGTCCATCTACCTTCTAAAAATCCTGAGAAAGTTATAACTTTAACTAATGCTTCAATAGGAATACCCATTCTTAATAAAGTAAACATTCTTGACATGTTCTCTTCTTTCATCATACTTTCATAAACAAAATCCATTGCTTCTTCAATAGATGCAGTTTTAGGTGGATGCTCCCAAGGGTAATTACCTGGTTCATCAGTTAATGATTGGCCTGGTATTGGTGCATCAAAAATATTTACATTAGGCTCTTCATAAGTAGTAGTATCTTCTACTTTTTGATTTTTAAATTGTTCTATTAAATTTTCTAAACTAGCCATTATGATTTACCTTTAGTCATATTTTTATATCTTGATTTAGCTGCATACAAATATCTCACTAAGTTTTGTGCTTGTGCATATTTATAATAACTTTCTTCTTGTACATCAGAAAAACTAGATACACCTGCTCTTGATCTTGATGCACCTCCTATTTTATATTGACTTAAATTTTGATTTGGATTTACTAAACCCACTGGCGGTCTTTGATCCATTTTACCAGCAACTCCACTTATAGCATTTGTAACAGTTTTAACACCATCATAAATATTTTTTGCTACATCGAATGTATCACTTTTAAAAAATCCACTAACAGCTTTTACAGCTGATTTACCTATATCTAATATTGAACCAAAATCAATTGCCATTTAACCTCCTATGAAACTAATGCGATTCCAAATTTACCAAGTAATTGATACAATGCAGAAGTTTTATTTGAATCTGCTAAATCTAATTCTGTAGATCTTTCTAATGCAGCAATAGCTGTATTGTGTGCTCTGTTCTCTGCATTTTCTGCAGATGAATTTACCCAAGCTGCTTCATCTCTCCATTGTTGCCATAAAGATGATAATGCATAGTTAGATAAGTTTAATAAGTTTTGTGCATTAGTTTGATTAGCTGCGTTTACTAAAGTAGTATTAGCAGTATTAATGGTTCTTCTCCATTCTACATTTGATTGATCAATTACTCTTTGATTTTCTACATTAAATCTTTGTCTTTGATCTAATAGTTGTGCATTAAATTTATTTAATACAGAAGCTCTATCAGCGTTTGCTTTCTCAACTGATACTTGATTCTGTGCATTTAATGCTGAAATTTTGTTTGACTCTGCAGTAGAAAATTGTGTCATAGCATCTGATCTTGATGCATTTTGTTCATTTATTTGTGCAGATAAATTAGAATAAAACTGGTCTACTTGATTTTGACTAGTAGCATTAAACTGTCTAGCAGCATTTGAAGCAGCTTGATCAGATAATAAAAAACTTTGTCTTACATTTAAATTTTGTAAACTTGCCTGTTGTTTATTTGACAAGTTAGCCATGTCCATTTGAAAATAATTATTAGCGTTTGTAATAGCAGCTTGTTGTCTATTATTAAGATTTTGAAAAATCATTTGCTTATATGTTTCTGCATCTGCTTGTGCAACAGGTATAGATGCAGTTAATAAACCATCTGCTAATGCTTCTGCCATCATTGAACTACCACCTAATCCTCTAGCTTGCATAGCTGCTCTAGTTGCTTCTGCAGCTCCTCTTAAGAATGCAGGTAATGGTGTTCCTTGTGCTAATGATGTTTGAATATCTTGTGATATATTTTCTAATTGACCTCTAACTGTAGCATCTGAAGTAATAGTCCCAGTTTGTGCAGTCATTGGAGCTGTAACAGATCCTGTTTGAGCTGTCATAGTTGGAGTAGCTCCAGCTACTGTTGCTGCTGTCATACTTGCAGGTGTTGCAGTAGTAGGTCCAGCTGTAGTTGTTGCCGTGGGAGAAGTCGCTGCAGTAATAGTTGGTGTTGTACCAGCAGTTGGTGTAGCTGCTACTACTTGACCAGATAATCCAGAAGTAGCCATTGTCTCACCAGTTTGAAGTTGCTGAACAGTTGGTTTAATAACTGCTTCAGCAGGCATAGCTTTATCTGGATTAGTTAATAATGTTTCAATCTGTGTTATAACTTTACGACTTTTATCCTGCTCCTTCATAGTCGGCTGTATAGCCGCTTCAGGTAAAGTAGTAGTATTTGGTGCGTCTGTTGTTGCCATTATCTTCCTTGTCTATTATATTTTTTTGTCATTCGTTTTGTGTGTTTATTAGGTCTTTTAGAATGTCTTCTTGGACGTTTTCTAGGTTTTGGTCTTGGTGTAAAATTGAGGAATTTTATTCTTGCCATTATCTTTTAAACCAAGATGGTAATCCTAAGTGTGGTCTTTTATCAAACATGTTATCTCGTGATCCTCTAGTTTTACGATTATTGTAATGTAAAAATACTTGTATACATTCTTTGCCTTTAAATTTTTCTCTCCAATGTTCTAATTCACAACCAGAGTAAACTAACATATCTCCTTGTTTTAAATCTACTTTAACTCCTTTCTTACCAGTTTCTCCTGATGGTTCTAAATATATAGGCCAATCATCACCAGCAAGATTCATAGTAGTAGATATTTCACAACTAAATCTATCCTTATGTCTTTTAAGTTCATCACCTTTTTTATATATTCTTGCATATGTATATGCTGGATATAATTTTAATCCTGTTGCTTTTTCCATACTAGGTTGGCATTTAAGTAATAATGTTTCCATAGCCATATTAGAATACTGTGAATAGGTATTTGGTATTTGCTCATCTTTACCTTCATAATATCCTAATAAAGTTTCAAAAGGTGAGATATACCTACTCTGCACACAGGTATCATATACTTGTTTTTGCATACTAAAATAATTTGCAATAAAAGATGCTAAGTCTTTTGATATGGCTTGTCGTATAACTGTATATTTATTTTTCTTAAACGACATCTTTAGCCATCTCTTTTGGAATAGCTGTAATATTCCAATGTATAAATCTAAATGGTTCTATACCATGATCAACAGCATACTCATGTTCTAAATAACCTGGAAATATAATTAATGTTCCTGGTTTAGGTCTCATATGAAATTGCTCATGACCACCCCATACACCTTTTAAATCTGGTTTCATTTTTAATTTTGTACATCGTGCACCAGTCTTTGGTTCATGAAATACAGGATAAGAAGTCTTATCACTACATTTTAAAAAGTAAAAACCTGATACATGTTGATTCCAATGTATGTGTGCTGAATGATGACCACCACCTTTTTTAGCAAACTCTTGTACCCATAGCTCACTAAACATGGTTGTATATTGTGACATATCATAACCCTGATGATCTAGATACTCCCAAGATTTTTGACCAATATAATTTCTAAAATCTAAGAAATCATTATCAGCTGTTAATGGTGTTGAATGATATGATCTTCCAAAGTCACCAAATTCTTTTATATATTTTTTCTCTCTATTTCTAGCATCTTTAATATATTTATTGCTAGCTTTATTTAATGATTTAACAAACTCTGGTTTTTCTTCACTCCAAATAGTTGTGCTAAAATAATTATTTATATACATTATTTAAACGGCCTCCCTATATTCCATACGACTAATGAGTATCGTGTACCTGATGTTACGGGTTTTACTCTATGCCAAACGAACGAGGGAAATATTATTATTGATCCTTTGGATAAAATTTCTTTACATTGTATTCTGTGTTTTGATTCATCTCTCATGTGTGGATCATAATTTCTAAAATCAAATTCTAATTCACCACCTGTATATTCTGATCCATCCGTTAATTGACAAGTCATAGATAGTTTTCTAATACAACCATGATCTATTGCACCTGGTCTATCGTAGGGTTTATCCCAACTATCACAATGCCAATCATAATATTGGTTTAATTTATATTTTGTAAACTGACAAGATTCAGATCTTTCCCATTGAAAATTCCAACCAGCTTTTTTATTTGCTTCATGAACATAGGGATGTAATTCTTTATATATCCAAGTATCATTTAGCCAAACTAAATCAGAGTTTCTTTTTCTTTTTAAATCTAATACTTCTTGTTTATTTAATTTTTTATCACCATAACCACCTGTTCTAGCCATAACTTCTTTTTGTTGTAGTGCGTATTGTATTACTTCATCACAAAATTTAGGTGTTAATGCAGATTTAAAATACCAATAATAATTAGATATATTCATACGTTATTGTTTGAATAAAATTCAAACTATCCCCTTGTGTATTCGTTATATAATACATACATGTTGAGGGAAACATAATAAATTTATTATTTTCTAATTTAATATCCCAACTTCTACCTTTACGTCTGTTATCTTCATAATGTATTCTAACATTACAATTCTTAACTTTAACTCCATAAAGAAAAGTAAAGTCTGGTGAGTTTCTAAGATCTACTGGATCAATATTTAATAATGGAATACTAATTTCATTTGGTTTATAAATATTACCCCAAGTAGATTTATTTACTAAAGTTTGTCCATAGTTAAGATTAAAATGATCTCTTATATAAGTATTAAGCATATCCCAGTTTCTTGAAAATGGAAAAGGTGAATCTGTAATATCAGATTGTAAAATATCCGTGCTTAATTTATCTCGATCTATTTCAAAATTTTTTGGCATAGCAATGTCACCATGATACAATGCTATTTCCGACAATGTATTTTTGTTCATATACCTATCTATTATACACTCCTATTATAAAAAGTCAATGTTTTTGAGAGGTATATTTTATTATGCTTTTGAATCTGACAAGTCCCAAGATTGATTATCTTCATTCCAAGAATAACCCCATCCATGAGTATCAGCTTCATTTTGTTCTTGTTGTTCTGCAGTTAATGCTGGTGCATCACCGATTGGTGATTGCCATCTAGCATCTTCTGTGTTTTTTACCCAAGATGCATACGGTTTTTTAGGCCAAAAGATATTATTATCTTCGTCCCAAGAATAGCCTATACCAGCATAATTTCCTCTAAATGCTTTAGAGTCATCACCTGAATTATGTTTATTTTCTGATGTATTGTAAGAAGTCTGGATCCACATTTGTGCAGGCCAGTTATTATGCCTTTCCAAATACTGTTGACCAACAGCTTCATCTTCAATACCATCAGCATTAAGCATGTCTTTGTTATCAAGTGTTAATACTTGAATAACTTTACCGTTAGCTCCTAGTTTTGCAAAATGTGCCATGTTTGTTTTCTCCTATTTATTTATTTATTATTGATATCTATATCTTATTACAACTATTCCAGATCCACCTGCTGCTCCATGATTTGCAGTTGGTCCTCCTCTATTACCTGCTGCGTCACCTCCAGTTCCTGTATTAGCTCCTCCATCTGCCTGATTTGGTGCACTATCTGCTGCCCCTCTTCCACCTTGTGCATATTCTACAGGAGATGCTGTTATAGAAGTTGTTGCACCTGCAGCTCTTGGAGTAAATTGACCTGGTGCTGGATAAAGTGCAGTTGAGCCAGTTGCTGTTGCTCCACCACCGCCACCACCAGTTGTGTCTGTAGAAGCGAGTGGGGCTGGTGTATCTCCACCAGGATTTCCTTGTGATGGACTTACAGGGGGTGAGTTTCCTGTTCCACCAGAAGTTGTTTGATTATGACCAGATCCACCTCCACCCGATCCTCCATTACCACCATCTCCATTAGGGTATGAACCACCTAGTCCACCACCAGCTGATGTTATTGTTGAAAATACTGAATTACTTCCTGCAGCTGCATTCGTTGGATAAGCTCCCGTTGAACCAGCTCCACCTGCACCAACAGTTATAGGATACCCAGTAGCTGAAACAGTTATTGTTGCTGCTCCCTCTAAAGGACTAGCTGTGTATGGAGTTACTGGACTTTTTCTTTCTCTAAATCCACCTGCTCCACCTCCACCACCAACATCATAACCACCTCCGCCACCACCTGCTACGACAAGGTATGAAACTTCATTATTAAATGGTTGTAATGAAGCTGAACAAACTGTAAAAGTTCCAGGACTTGTGAATGTATGAATTTTGCAATTTCCTGAAGTTGTAATTGTTCCACCTGTTGCTGTCATAAAACTTTGTCCTGTTTCTGAATCTTCTACATTTTGTACATTTATCCAACCTTTTGTTGAATCAACATATACAAAAGTTGCTGCTTGGCCATTAACGTCTAGTATAGCATCATCTGCAATTCCACCAATTTTTTCTGAACCATTAGGACTTACTGTTAAATTATATGTTGCAAAATTTCTTGCATAATCTGAAACTGAAACAATTGCTCCAGCACTTCCTGCTGGTAAGTTCATTGTTAAAGCACTTCCAGAATTTACAAAATAACCCTCACCACTAGCTGCAGTAAATGTAGATGTTTTAATACTACTTGTTTGCCAATTAACAGAACCTTCTCTACCAAAACCTGTTTGTGTTCCATTATTTGTTATTGTTACACCTGCAGGAATAGTAAACGTATCTCCACTATCTCCAAGTGTAGTTGTTCCGCATGCTGTTTTTGGACTAATTTTATTTACTTTTAATTCACTCATATGTTACCTATTGAAATTTGTACCTTATAATTACTACACCTGAACCACCTGTCCCACCAGTAGCTGGTCCTGTTCCTCCATTATTTCCTGTTGAACCACCACCAGCACCACCACCAGTATTAGCAGTTCCGTTTTGACCATTTCCTGTTGCAGTAGAACCTGCTGCAGGACCACCTGGTCCACCACCACCTGTTCCGCCTGCACCACTTCCATTAGCACCTGTGCAACCAGTGCATTTATAAACACCACCACCACCGCCACCACCAAAAGCATTTGGTGACCCGTTAATGTTTGTTGTTGCTCCTGCTCCTCCATCACCACCTTTAACTTTAGTTGTATTTCCACCAACAGCGGTTGCTCCACCACCACCCCCACCATTATAACCACAGGTTCCAGCACAAGCACTAACAACACCATTTCCACCATTACGACCTTGAGGAGGAGATACTGCTGGAGTATTTCCACATCCACCTACTGTTCCAGCGGATACAGTTGAATATGATCCACCACCTCCTGATCCTCCAGGACGACCACTAGTAGATGAATTATGAGAACTTGCGCCACCACCTCCAGCTGATGTAATAGTTGAAAATATAGTATTTGAACCACTTGATGCAGGTGTTTCTCCTGCTGCTGGGGCATTTGCTCCACCAGCACCTATTGTAATTGGAAATCCTGTTGCTGTAACTGGTAATCCTGTTGTAGCTAAAGGAGATGCTGTAAAAGTACAAAAAGTTGATTTACCTTCTCTAAAACCTCCAGCTCCACCACCTGCTCCAGATGCATAGTTACCATTTGGTCGATTAGCTCCACCACCACCTCCACCAGCTGCTACTACCATATATGAAATTGTATTTGAACCTGAACTATTACCTGCGTTTGATACACAAAATGTGCCTGGACTTGTAAATGTATGAACTTTAAAATTTGTACAAACTGTTGTTACTGTTCCGCCTGTTGCTGCAATAAAAGCAGGTACTTGTCCAGCTGTTGAATATTCATTACTATGCACTGATCTCCAACCTATCGTTGAATCTATGTACACAAAAGTTATTCCTAAACCTTCAGTTCTTAAAATAACTGTTGCACCTGCAGCACCACCATTAATTTTTTCTGAACCATTTGGATCAATTGTTAAATTATTATCATCAAAAGTATTTCTATAATCTTGTATTGAAACTATTGCACCAGCAGATCCTGCTGGTAAATCTACTTCAAAACCACCACTATTTGTATCACAAAAATAACCTTTTCCATTTTCAGCTGTAAATGTAGATGTTTTAATATCTCCTGTTTGCCAATCAACAGTTCCTGTTCTACCAAAACCAGATTGTGATGCACCTGATGCAAGAGTAACTGTATCACCACTTGCACCTAAAGTTATTGTGTTGCCAGACTCTTTTATAATGTCTGCTCCACATGTATTTTGTATTGTATTTACTTTAATTGTACTTGTCATATGTTACCTATTGAAATTTGTATCTTATTATTACTATGCCTGAACCACCTGCTGCTCCTGATCCAGTATAAGCACCTCCACCTCCACCACCAGTATTTACAGTTCCTGCAACTGCCGCTGGAGTACCTGGAGATGTGCCACCATTACCGCCACCACCTGATCCACCATTACCTACAGTTGCTCCACCTGCACCTCCTCCACCACCAGAAAACACTGTTGGTGTTCCATTAATACTTGTCGTTGCTCCTGCTCCACCATTTCCTCCTGCATTAGGTGCTGGTGTACAAGATCCACCTATTCCAGCAACAGTAGCACCACCTGCACCTCCACCAGCTGCAGCTCCAGTTCTTCCAGATCCACCATCTTTTCCTTGAGGAGGACTTACAGGAGGTGTGTTTCCTGTTCCTCCAGGTTGTCCAGGATGTGGAGCACTAGTGGGAGCACCTCCTCCACCACCAGATCCACCTGGATTACCGCTTGCAATACTTGGACCATATCCACCGCCTCCACCACCGCCAGCCGATGTTATTGTTGAGAATATTGAATTAGATCCTGAGCACCCTCTTGGTGCTGCACCGCCACCTGCCCCAACTGTAATAGGATAACCTGTAGCTGTAACTGGTAGACCTGCTGGTGCATTTAAAGGTGAAACTGTGTAAGAACAAGTAGGGGTTCTACCTTCTCTAAAACCTCCTGCACCACCTCCGCCAAATCCACCACCACCTGCACCTCCTGCAACTACCATATAAGATACTGTATTTGAGCCTGATGAATTACCTGCATTTGTTACCGTAAATGTTCCAGGTCCTGTAAATGTGTGAACTTTAAAATTTGTACAAACTGTTGTAACTGTCCCACCTGTGGCTGTTACGAACGAAGGTCTTGGTAAATCTGCATCTGTAGCGGCTTCAACAATTTGCCAACCTTGTGTTGCATCTCCATATACTAAAGTCCCTGCCTGACCTTCAACTTCGACTACTGGATTAAGTGTACCACCTATAATATTAGATCCATTTCTATTAACTGTTAAGTTATTAGTATCAAAAGTTCCTGCATAATCTTTAAAAGCAACTATGTCCCCTACACTTGGTGATGCAGGAAGAGTCATTGTAATAGCTCCACTAGTTGTATTTATAAAATAACCTTCACCACTAACTGCTGTAAAATCACCTGTTTTAATACTTGTCTGCCAATTGACTGATCCTGATCTACCAAAACCAGATTGTGATGCACCACTTGCTAAAGTTACCGTATCACCAGAAGCACCTAGTGTTAAAGTAGTTCCGCATTGTGGTTCAATTGTATTTACTTCTATTTTACTCATTATACTATTACCAATGTTCCAGAAACTGTAACAGTTGCAGCAAATGCTACTGGTCCTGCTAATACTGCGTTTCCTTCAATTAACATATTTTCATCCATCGTTGATGCATGTTCAAATACATCCTCAGATGCAGGCTTATCGCCTATATATAAAACTCCGTTTATTGTTGCCGCCATGTTACCTCTCTATAATTATTATGTACTAATGCTGTCTACAACACTGCACCAAACATCAACACTACTCGCTGCAGATGAAATACCTTTTAATATATCTCCATTTTGTAATACGATTTTAGCTCCACCATTAACTAGTTCTACAGAACTTGCTGGCGGTATACTTAAATCTTTTACAAGATATCTTGTTGTTGATCCGCTTTCACTTACAAATATACTACATGTTACTGTTGATGTAGTAATGTTAGCTAATCTTAAGCCAACAATTGCATCATCAGAGTTTGATGTAAATATTGTAGTGTTTGAGTTTGTTATCTGTGCACCATTTGATTCAAAATCTTGAGCCATTTATCCTCCTGTTATAATGCAATTGCCATTGCTGTTGCAAAACCTTTTGTTGCAAAACCTGCATTAGCATCTACTAATGTTATTAATCTTGATAATGCTGCTTTTCTATTTGTTCCACCTGCACCATCATCAACTATAATTAAATCTGATGTAGTTAAATCAGCACCAATATCTGTTCCACCATCTATTTCTAATGCTGCTAAATCTACTTTACCTGCTGTACTAATTGTAGATAATTTACTATCAGGAATACTTCCAGCTAATTTTGAAGCTGCAATAGATCCAGCTAACATATCATTTGATACTGAACCAGTATCTCCTGTTCCAACTAGTGTACCAGTTGCTACAGGTAATGTTAAAATTGCTGAACTAGCTGCTGAGTGTGGTTGTGCTTGCAATGTTTGTGCATGAGCATTTCCAGACTCACAATAAAATTTAACTTTAGCAACACTACCAGTTCCAGTTTTTAATTCAATTAAACCATCACTTACTTCTGTACCATCAAGATTAACTATACCAGATCCATTAGGTATAATATCAATATTTGCGTTTGATGTTGAAACAATATCTTGACCATTAACATCTAAATTACCACCAAGTTGTGGCGTAGTATCCTCTACAACATTTGATATTGCTGAAGATGTAGCAAGTCCAGATACTAATGTTGATCTAGAAATTTTTTTAAGACCACCACCTGAAGTATCTACTGCTAATAAAACATCGTCTGCTGCAACTGTAGATATTTCTGATAATGATCCTACTGCTACAGAATTAAAATGTGTACCATCTGCAATTAATAAATTACCTGCAGTATTAGTTCCCATAGTAATATCATCACCAGTAACTGTAATATCTCCAGTTATAATAGCATTACCATCAATAGTTAAATCACCTGAACTATTTAATTTTAATCCATTTCCTGAACCAACAGTTCCACCCGATTTAATTACTAAATTATCTGAATCTGAATCATCTACTGCAAAGTGAAACTTATCTGCACCTTGTGTATCTAATATAATTGCAGGATCTCCTGATGCTACATCTATTTCTATATTACCTGTAAAAGTATTTGCACCTGATAAAGAAGCAAATAAAGAAGTAACATTAGTGCCACCAATAGTTATTGCATCAGCCTCTACTGTCCCATCAAAAAATGCATCTTTAAATTCTAAACTAGATGTTCCTAAATCAATATCATTATCAGTTATAGGAACAATCGCACCATCTTGTATTCTTAATTGTTGTACAGATGATGAGGATACATTTACATAAAATTCTAAATGATTATTAGTTGAATCTACTAATACTCTGTTTAAAGTATTAGAATCTCTAATAGATGTTACAGGCCCACCTTCACCCGCAGTTCCATCATGCGTGTGTCCTGTTGTTGCATTAAAAGATGCTAATAATTGGTTAAACTCATCATTAGAATGAGCTGCAAGTATAGTATCTCCTGTTGTAAATGTGGATTGTCGTGCTGAATATCCTGCCATTATCTTCTTCCTCCTGGGGTAAATTCTAATTGAAAGCCTTTAACTGAAAATGAATCTGCACTATTTTGATCATCTATTTGTAATGCAACTGCAAAACCAGATCCTTCAATACTTTGTCTTAATAGTGGTACACCTGATGCATCATATAGAGAACCGCCATAAGAAGCAGCTCCATATTGACCAGCACCACCTGCATTTGGTAAACTTATCTTTGCAGGCTGTGGGCTATTTTGATCATCATAATCATATCTTAATGCTAAACTTGCATCAATAGTAGAGCCTTCACCTTGATAGTTAAGATTAACTCTTTGCATATATTTTCTTAATCCTGGATCACCCATTACCATATCTGGTGATCTATATACTGCTTGAATTGTATTATTTGCAGATCCTGCAGCAAATGTATTTCCTGTTTCCATTTTATAAAGAAAACCATCAAATCCACCAAATACTTGTGTCTCAACATTACTTATAAAATCAGAATCTGTACATGCTGGTTTAATACCAACCATATCTGCATATTCAAATCCAATAGATCCTACATTAGGATTATTTTTTAATACACCAATAATACCTTTTGATGAACCTTGTGATCCACCTGTAGTTGGATAAAATATTCTGTATTGTGACTTAGATCTAATAACTAATGATGATATTCTATTTAATCCTATTTCATCAATTCTAGATTGTATTTGTCTAGATATAGATCCAAGTTCAACGTCACCAATTCTAGCTGTACCAGCAATAGTTCTTAATCCATCTGGTGCTAAAAATATAACATCACCACCAATCTCTTGAATGCTACCACCATCTCTACATCCAATATTTCTTGTAACTTCTTGTACAGCAAAGTTTGTTTTTGATGTTCCAGTTAATTTATAAATTCTATCAGTGCAAAATATAATTAATTCATTTCTAAATACTCTCATTCCAACTACACTTGAGTCAACTACAAATGAACCTGCACCACTAGCTGATGTAAAATTATCTTCTTCAAAAGGTACACTAAATAAAATTTCTTGTGAATTAGATGCACCAGCATAAAACATATGGTTTTGAAATGCTTTTACAAATTTAGGATTAGTAGGTGCTGTTCCACCACCAGTTGCATTTACTACATCAACTGCAAAACTAGTATTAATTATTTGTGCAGGTGAATGACCTGTTGCTATAATTAATTTATCTGTACCATTAAAATTAAATTTTTCAAAATCATATGCTTGAGTTGAAGTTCCTAATCCAGTTGTTAATGATGTAAAACTTCCTGATGTAGTTCCTCTATGTATATCACCACCTCTAGCTACAATTACTTGACCATTAAATATAATAGAACAATCTACAATTAAACTAGTATTACTAGATCCTTGTGGTATTTGTGTTGTATTATATAAAGCTGTTCCACTAACACGTCTATAACCACCTTTAATATCTGGTTCAAAATTTTGTAATATTAATGCTTCTCCAGGTTGCATAGAGAATACATCTTTATTAAGTGTTAATCCTCCTGAACAACTAACAACAAATGGAGATATTAAGTCTGTAGCTGGCATATTATTCCTCTAAAAATTCTTTTATTTCTTCTTTAGTAGCTGGATTTTTTTTACTACCTATAGTTTTAAATAGTGGATCATTTATAATTTTTTCTATTTCTATAGATTCACCCATCATGTTTGCTAAATTTTGTTTTTTCTTTAAAACTACTTTTTGTTTTTTAGTTAATTTAGCTATCATCATATCTTCTTGTTTTTTATCTTTATCAGATTTATAGCTTACATTATCTTGAACTTTTTTATTTTCTTCTCTAATAGACATTAATTTATAGTTCCTCCAATAGTAGTAGAAATACTTTCTGCTATTACATCTGATCTCATATAATCAGCTTTAGTTGCGTAATCTGTTTTTAATAATCTTAATTTTCTTTGATAGTCTCTATCTGCTAATTGTGCATGTTGTGGATCTGATCTTAGCATGTATGTATAATATTTAGCTCTATCAACAATTAATGATCTAAATCTATCTGGTAAACTCATATTATCTCCATGTGCAGATAAATCTGTATGAGTAGTATAGTAATCATAATTAACTGTATAATCACTTTTATCAGGTCTTGGACTTACACCAAAAGCAGTATAGCTTGGTAATCTATAAACATATTGTGGAATAGCGTATTGCCCACTACTATTTGTATCATCAATATCTTTTCTAGTTTGTAAAAAACTATCATAAGATAAATAACTTAATTTTCTTGGTGAAAAATCACTTCTACATATTCTAATATAATCAACATCTAATTGCACACCATCTGATTCTACATAGATGTATGATATTTGTGCTGTAGCTGTAAATGTAGTATTTAATATAGCACCTTCTCTAAAATTAGTTACAGCTTGTGTAGTATTTAAATTTTGTGTTCCACCTGCAGATGTTCCTACTCTAACAATTAATCCACTTGATGAACTGTTGGGACTTAAAACTCTAAGTTGTAATTTATAAGTTTTATTTACTACAGTATTAATAGCTTGATATGCTGCTGCATCATTTAAATTTAATCTACCATTACCACTTGTTGTATGTGATGGTGATCCATCTCCAGTTGTCCAATTACTTATATCAGATGCAAACTCTCCATTAGTTACTAATTCTTTTGGTCTTAATGTAAAAGAATCAAAATCAACTCTACGCATATCAGCTGGAAAATCATATTCATTATCTCCAATTATTAAATCTTGACTTGCTCTTGTAAATAAAACAGGTATTTCAGCACTCTCATTATAGATATCATGAATACCTTTATTAATAAAATCTTTTACAGCTGTTTGTATTCCACGACTAGAACTAAATGTGCCAGAGGTTAGCTCTGTCTCATTTAATTCTCTTAGTACGCTGTTAGTTAATGTAAGATAAGTAGTAGCCATGGTTCTCCTAAAAGATCAAGGGGGGATTGCTCCCCCCAAGATATATATTAATTATGCAAATGTTGCAGTCATTGAGTCTCCGTCAACGTCTGTGCCATCTTTATCTAATGACATCATAGTTGCCCAAACTCTAACTTTACCATTTATTGCTCCAGTTGCGATAGTCAATCTGATATCATCACCAGATGAATATGCTTCAGGTGCAACTAACAACGTTTGTTGACCAGTACTAGTTGGTGCTACTTCGTTAACGTATTGATCTGGATCTCCAGAATCTCCGATAGCGATTGTACCACTGTTTCCAGCAGTATCAGCAACCAACACATCAACACCCGCTGATAATACTAAAGTATTAGCTGGGATGCCGATAACGTCAAAAGTGTCTCCACTTGCCGCTGTTGTTGTAGCAGTAAAGTCTATAATTTCTGACATAACTCTTAGCTTGTCAGAAGACGCTTTTAATATTCTATTTGAATTAGAATTATTATAATTAGCCATTGTCTATATCCTCCCTACTATTATAAAGTTACAACGCCAGATCTTACACCTTCGTCTCTAAGGATTTTTCTTCCGTAGACGTGTAAGCCTCTAACGATGTCTGCGAATGAATCAGGGTCTCTGATTAATTCAGTTTTTGCTATGTGGTTAGCTGTTGCTACAGCTGACATATGTCCATATAAGAAAATATGTTCTGTTGAACCAGATGCAGTTCCGAATACATGGTTTGCAGCATCACTAGCACCACCATTTACGATAGCATTAGTTGTGTACATGTTGAAACCAAATAATGGTCTGTCAGTCACTAAACCATTTCTGATTTGTGATGTAGAACCATCATTCATTACTGATTGATCCATTAGTTTTCCAGTCGCAATTCTAAGATTTTCATAGAATTTTGGTGGAGCAACTAACCATCTGTTTTCTTCTGGTACGTCATTCTTATCAAGAACAGTCTTAGCTTGTGATACAATTTTAGCTAAAGTGTCACCATCTGATCCACCAGTTGCTGGTGAGCCATCAGTTCCTGTGTTAGAATCTGTTGACGCATTGTCATAGATAAACTTAAGCACATTGTAGTCGTAAGACTTCTTAAGTGAATATGCACCTGAAGAGGTTGCAAGAGCTTCAAAGTTTACATGAGATTGTCTTTCTTCAATATCATCTACTTTAAAAGCAAAGTATGAACCTTGATCTACTACCAAAGTTAATTGATCGTCAGCTAAATCTTGTGTAGATACAGCTGTTCCTCTCGCATAATCTTGGACAGTGATTGTCGGCTCTTTTATTATTTTAACTGTGTCGCCAAAATTTTCAATTTCTCCAGCATAATCAGTGTTAGTAATATCTTCTACCACTGATGCTCTTCTGAAGAATTTTTGAACCTTCTGACTAAAAATTTGTGGAGTAAAATTACCTGAAGGTAAGTTTGTATATCCACCAGCACTACCAAAAGCCATGGTTGTACCCTCCTATTAGTTAGTTAGATTGTTTAACGTTGTTCAATCCTACCTTCTAAACGAGCAAGGTCTATTTCTTTTTCAAATTTTTCAAACTCGTGAGCTTTCAATTTAGAAATTTCACTTGTTGTCCAAATCTTTTTCTTTGGTGCATCAGACTCAGTACTTTTTCTTGTTTTAGAAATTACTTTAGCAGCTTCTTTTTTAACTTCTGTTTCCTGTTTTTTAGTTAGTTTACTTTGACCACTATCCATTTTATATAGATCAATAGCCCTAGCAGCTAACTGTGCATTAGATGTATTTTCATACAACCAACTTTGTATTACAGGATCTTGTTTACTTGCCCATTCATGAAATGCATCTTGTGAACGTATTTCACTAAAGTCTGGGTGAAGTTTTAAAAGTTCCACTTCAGCTTTTTCTTTTGCAATCTGTTCTTGCTGGACTTGAAGATTTTTAAACTTATCTTCAATTTCTGCAGTTCGAGTAGTTGCTTTGTTCATTGCAATGGTTTCAACCATTTCATAAACATCAGGGTACTCTTTTCTCCATGCCTCTAATTCTTCTTTAGATTTAGGTGGCACAAATTGCTTAGTACTTGATTCTAATTGACCACGCAAAGTACGAACTTCGTCCTTGTGTTTATTAACAGTAGAATCATAGTGTCTTTTCAAATCGTCATAACGTTTCTTAAAGACACGATCTTCAGCATTAGCAGGGCGTTCAGCGATAGGAGTAGCCTCTTTACCTGTTTGATCTGCAGTCTCTTCAGATGCATCGGTGTCCTTCTGTTCGGTTTCTGCGGTTGCCTTTTCTTTTTGTTCCCTTTGAAATTTAGCTAATTCACCTTTAGCAAATGCTTCGACTTCGGCATCTTCTTCACCTCTATCTTTTTTATAAGGATTTACATTAGGTACTTTAACTTTAGTTTCTTCAGAAACTTTTTTGTTTTCTTCTTCCATTATTTTTACTCCTTTGAGTTGAGTGCCTTATGGATAAGGGTAGCTCCTAAACTTTCATAGTTTGTGGGCTAGTCATTAAACCCTGACTAGGTGGCACATTATTGTTTCCTTCTCTTTGTTCTTGAACCATGTTCATAAAACTTTGAACTGATCCAAATCTGTTTACAATACGACTTACAGGTACACTTACTGTTGATTCTTGGATTCCAAGATCAGGAAATAAGTCACCTCCAAATACTTTATTTAAAACAGTTTTAAGAGATGGTGTTAAATGAATATTTAAAATTCGTTTATCATCATCTCTCAAATTTGATAAATCTGGTTTCATAGCAACTGGACTATCACCTTGAGTAACTTTTTTTTCTACTGGTTTTTTTTCTTCTACTTTTGGTGTAGGCATTTTTAATGGTGCTGGCATAGCAGCTTTTTTATTCATTATACCAGTAGTAGTAAATGCTGTTTGATTAGTTATTGGTTGTCCTCTATAATCTATTGCCATAATTAATATCCTCCAGCTCCTGCTGCTTCATCATCTGCTGCTTGCGATGCTGCTGCATCTGCTGCTGATTGACCACCAGCATGACCTCCACCTCCTTGATTACCACCATCACCATGTAGTGATTGCCCTATTTGATTTTGAACTTCTGCGAATGCTTTATTTTTTTGAGTATTAGTTGTAGAATCATATGCACCTTCACTTGCTTCTGCAATAACTCCTGTTGTAGAAAATTTAGAACCATATGCTGCCTCATAACCCATACCTGGTTTTGAAACATCACCTTCTTGTAAATCTGCACCAAATCCTGTATAATTGTACATTGGATCTTTTGGATTATAATAATCATCTAGCATTTTTTCACTTGCAAAATTAGCTATAGTGCCTAAAAATCCAAAAGGTGTAAAAACACTTATTGCAAGTTTAGCAACTGTTGGCATATTTGCATATTTAAAAGCAGCAAGTTTAGCTTTTTCAGTAAAAGTTAAACCACCAATTATATTTCCTTTATCATCTTTAGCAGCAAGAGTTTCAAAACTATCATCTTTAATTCCTATATCTACATCAGAATCATTATCTTTTATAAATTGATTTAAATATATTAATTGATTTTCATAATCAAATGTATCTTGACCTGTAGGAGTAAAACTATAATCCGTACTTACTGATCTAACTGGTGCATACGGATCAATATCAAACTTACCTGTAATAGCAGGTTTACTTGCAACTTTGTTTTCTACTAAACTGGCATTACCAGCACTATCATAACTTAGTGAAAACTGTGTTGCCATTTATTTTTCTTTATTGCGTTTGTTTGTTTCTGGTAAAGTCAGGATCTGTCGCACTAAAGCCAGTTTCCCCTGGCATCGGAATATCGCCTGTTCCGATGTTGCCACCTCCATTTCCAGTTGGATCTGTTGCCGAAGCTCCTGTAGGTACTGGTCCAGTCTGTCCCATTTGACTTTGTCCTCCAGCAGCGGCTGTATTGTTTTGATTTCCATTTGCCATTCCCATTATTTGTGCATAGATAGCTGCTTTCTCTGGATCATTAATTAGTTGATCAGGATCAATATCTAATGCTTTTGCTATTTCTCTTAAACACGTATGCCATCTTACAAAAGGTGCAAGTGCAGGATTAGCTGCAGTTTGCATAAATGTCATGAGTCTTTGTGATCTAACTTCTTTCTGCATTAATGATGATGTTCCTCTTGCTTTAATTTCAAGATCACCTTTAATGTGTGGTATATCTGCATTAAATTGCATATTCCAATAGTAGAAATTATCTCCTAGGGGCTTTAGTAAATAATCATCAATATTTTTAATAACTGTTTTAATACTTAATGCTGCTGCTCCCATTAGCATTGACATACCTGAAGCTGTTCTAGTTGTAGATTGAACTCCAGTTGTACCATGTGAGTATGATGGAATACCAGTTGCTTCATCAGCTAACTGTCTAAATCTATCAAACATCATCATGTTTTCTTGTGTACTATTAGGAAACTTTACTGTATTAATAGCAGTTCCTGGTTGACCACTTTGTCTTCTAAATATTTTACCAGGAAAAATTTTCATATCTTGACCAGGTGCTAATAATGTTTCATCAACATCAAAAACTAAATTACCTGATAATGCCAAATTATCTATAGCCATTCTAGCATGACCATTCATAATTTGTTGTGAGTCTTCCATATTTTCTGGAACACCTACACCAAAAAATTGATATGGATTTAATTCATATGGTACAACCATAAAAGGTAATCTAGTTGGTGTAAATGGATTTTCTACCATTCTTAAAACTTTATTACCACAAATCCAAGCATTAACTTGTATAACACTTTTATCAGATTCTATACCACACATCTTAGCCATTTCATTATCTAAGATACCCCAGTATTCTAAAACTTCAAATCTATTTTTATAAATAGTTTCTACAGTTTCCCTATTGTATAAAGAAGATTCATATCCTCTTACTTGATAGTTAGGACCTTCTTCTAAACAATGATCAATCATTTCTTCATCAAAGAATGGCATCTTTCTTAAATCAGAAAACTGCTGTCTATTTAATGAATGTCTTTGAATTACATAATCACAATCATTTATATTTGTAGCATTTGGATCTGGATATAAATCCCAGCATGATACAGCTTCTATCTTTGGAACTGATTTAATTTTTTTAATATGTATTGAATCACCTTCATCTGTTTCTTCAAAAGCATGATATGATTTATCAAAAGTAAATGGACCTTTTAATACTCCAGTTCCTAATAAACATTGTTCAAAAAATACATGTCTTAAAGTTGTAATAGCACTAGATTCTTCTAGTTGATCATGAATTAATTTTTCTAAATTCTTTGCTGCTATTTCTGCAGGTTCTATTTGTGGCTCTCCTGCATTTGCTGGTCCTTCATCAAAACCTACATTTCTATATTCTCGTGCAAGATTCTGCATTAACATATCTGCAGTTGCACCAGGAGGTATTTCTCTACCATCACCTTTAAAACCGTAAGGATCCATTTGAGCTTGCGGTTGTTGTTGCTGAGGCTGTTTCTGTTTTAAGTGTGCATATTCTGCAATCTCTTCAGGAACAGGTGTTGGATGAATACCTAAAGGAAACTTACCACCAGAAAATAAAACTTCTATAATTTGACCAAACGCAGCTAGGACTTTAGTCTTAGTTATTTTAACAAAGACTCTAGACTTTTCATTAGATCTAAAAGCCATTTCAGGACCATATAATCCTCTATAGTTACGATAAGCCTTCAACCATCTTTTCTCATCATATATTCTTGATGTTTCTGATTGTTGAAATTTTTCTCTTATATGTCCAACTATAGGAGATGAATCACTGACTTGATCAGTAGATTTTTTATCTTCCTCGTGATATTCCATTTAAATTAGTAATCTCTTTCTTCAGCCATTCTAAAGATTGCTGGATCTACTTTTGATTTAGATTTACCTTTAGCATCATTACCATCACCACTTGTAGCTCCTTGCTTAACTTTTGAGTTAGCATCTATTGCTAGTGGTTCATTTGGTTTTTTTGCTACATCAGGTGCAAGTTCTCCGTGCATATATCTTTTTAACATAGTTATATCTCCCTGTATTAACATTTACGTTTTTTTCTTTTTAGTTTTCTTACGATTTTTTTTATTATATTTTTTCTTTTTTGTGCCTGCATAGACAACAGGTATATAATTGCTCTTGGGCCCAAGACTCATTAGTAATCTTTTTCATCAGCCATTCTAAACAAAGACTCTTGAACATGTTCAGAACCTGATTTAGTAGGCACATCTTGATCATACTGAAAAGGCTCACCCTTTCTTCTGTTATGCTTTGAAAAGTCAAGATTCATTGATTCTCTGTTAGGTTGTTTACCTTCAGTTGCATCACTGAATTGTCCTTGCTTTACTTTAGCTTTTGGATCAAATTTAGTTTCCATTGTGTTCTCCTGTTATATTTTTATTTTCTTAATCTTTAATATATTTTTAGTTGGTATTGTAGTATGACCGCCACCTTCTTTTATTTCTCCGCTTGATTCAAAATTAAAATCAGACATTAAGATTGTAACTTTATCATCTTGCTTCATAAGCCAACCAACTGTACAACAGATAGCTGTAGTTGATTTTTTTATATCAGGTATACTAACCCAAATCGAATCAGCAACGATATCTTCCCACCAAGCGATTACTAAATCGTATGGAAAAATTCTTTTATTTACTTCTGGAAGTTTTCTTTTTGACACCTTTTAATTTACCAGAGTTTTCCATTGCATAAAAAATAGATTGGCCTTTTTTCTTGCCATATCTTTTTTCCATATCTTTTTTAATTTTTTTACCTTTTGTATTTAATGGCATTAATATCCAAATTTTGTATCTTGTGGTTGAAAATCTTCAGAAGGTCTTCTAAACCTTGCTGCGTATTTAGGATGTAATGGTCTACTCATACACCCATATCTTAATGCATCATATGCGTGATCTTCTGCATTTGTATCAACATCCTCAGGATTTTTATCATCCGTTGGTAAAGCACTTAAAGTTCGTATAAGATTTTTACAAGTAGCAAATACTCTAATACCTGGATTATTATCCACAACTTTTAATCTTTTATGAATTTCAAGTTTTCCGTTAATTCTACTTTTAGGTGATCTATCTGATGGTCTCCATCTACAACCATTTTGTATCATAGTCTCTGCAATACTTGGACCAACATCACCTCTCTTTGCCCATGTACTAACATCTAATACACCATAATGTACATACTCATTATTTTCTAAAGCAAGTACTTGTCTAGCGAACTGATCTGCTGTAACTTTTTTGGTATACAATTCTCTATAGATCCAGAGATTGTTATCATAATCAACAGCAAACCAAAGCACACAAGCAGGAGAAGAATAACCCCAGTCAGCAGCACGAAATTTATACCAACCTTTAGGTATTTCAAAAGGTTCGACACAATGTACTGTTTTTGAAAATTCTGGAAAAGCTGAATCTTCATAAGCATCCCAATCTCCATCTAAAAACTGTTTACGTTGTACTTCTGGTAAAGATGCCAACATAATGTAATAATCATCTGTTTGCATCAGATAAGGGTTATCTTGTAACTTAGCTGGGATAAACTTCCTAGTAATATACTTTTTACCTTTGGGTGTATCTATCCCTACATCAAAAGCTGTATTTGGTTCTGCTGGTTCTACAAACATTTCTCTTACCCATTGTGAACCAACGTTGCCTGGATTACCTGTTGATCTCATATACACAGGTATCTCTGGGTCTACAGATCGTAATGATGACCTTAAAAAATTATATATATCTGGCGAAGGATATTGTGGAAGTTCGTCTATTCCTATCCATGTGTAAGATTGACCTTGGTATCGCAAAACGTCTGTCATGTTCTCTGCGTATCCGAACTCTATCTTTGCTCCCGATGGGAATCGCCACTCTTTTTCTTGCTCTCTCCATTTTGCTCCTGGAAATGCTTTTGAGTATAATAGCTGAGACTTTTGAATTAAGTCTCTTAACTCTGGCATTGTCCGCCTTATTAGGAGTGCTCGATGATGAGCTTTGGAACAATATCGAAGCGGATCAACTAGCATCGCATATGATTTACCACCGCCTCTTGCTCCACCATAAAAAACTTCTCTTTCAGAAGCTGCAAGAAATTGTGTCTGTGGACCTGTATTAGGTTTAAAGATCACCTCTTGCTGATTTATGTGCTCTTGTATTGTTTTAGGAGCACTCTCGATTTGATCTTCCGTAAGTAGTTGTGTGTCTTTACCCTGTAAAGATTTATCTATAGTTAACAGTTTATTTTTAATATTTTCTGCTGACCGTTTGGCAGATCTTAAAGATTGTTCTGCCTTTGCAACTTTCTTACGACTGCGAGCTAGAATCTGTTGTGTTGACTTTTTGGCTTTCTGTTGAACTACTTTCTTGGGCTTCGGTGGTTCCACTTCGTTCAAGTCTTTTTTTAAGTCCGACATGTGATATGTATCTTCCTGTTTTTCTATGTAGCCATTTAGCCGTTTCTCTTAATGAACAAGTTTTTAAATAATCCCCTGCTTGTCTAAGAGCATCTAATTCTTCTTTAATAGGTTCTATATAATCTGGGTCTTGAGATTGTTTAAAACCAAAGGGTATTGTTCTTGCCCTTTTTTTAATTTTTATTGATTCCACTTATTATTATTTTGTACTTTTATCTTTAGCCTTTCCAAATGAAAATTGTTTTTTAATTTTTAAATAGCCTTCTCCTTCAGAAGATATACCCATACCAATTTTTGTATTACCATTTAATTCTTTTTCATATGTTATATTAGGATCTATATATGACTTATCTTTTTCATGGCGAAAATAACTAATTTTAAATGTGCCTGGTTTAGATTCAGGTACATTTGAATAATTTTTTTTTCTTTCTGAATCTTCTTTAGTCATTTTTAGGAGTATCCTTTGCTGGTAATATAAATATTCCATGCATTGCTTTCATGTTAATATCCAGTTGTTCTTTCTTACCTAAACCTACTCTGTCTAAAATTTGTGTGGCAGCCGCTAAACGAATATTGGAGTGTGGTGTGGTCCCGTCTTCGTCTAGTAAGTCTGTAAGACGTGTGGCTGCCTTAGCGGAATGTGTGGATAGGTGGTTTTCCGCTAATTCTAAAATCTCTTTTTTTAAATTACGTACTACCTTTGGATAACTATGAGCTGAGTATCCTGCTAGCTCTGCTGCGTATTTTGGGTTTCCTTTTGCTTCCCCGAACAATACGTCTAGAAATTTTTCCTGCATATCTGTCAAGTTTCTCTTTTGAGTTTTTGTTATAGTAGAATCCGTGATTTGCATTTATTAACTCCATGATTTCTTTAAACGGTAGTTTTCTAGCCGATAAAGATATCTGTCTGACTTTGTGTATCTTGTTTTTCATCACCCATTTGAGGAACTTTCATTGGTTGTTCCTTTTCTACTGGTTTTTTATTTTCAAATGCCATTAGTTCTGGCTTTTGTTCCATATTTAGTTGTATTGATCTAAATAAATTTGGTTCTACGTAGTCTTCTCTGGGTGTAGGTATAGAAATAGGTTTCATTGGAGCCATATCTTTGATTCCAAATTTAACCTTTTCAAATAAATTCTCTGTTTTTTCAACATTTGCTAGTTTTTTGTCGCTAACTGCGAATGAACCAGCTCCTGTTCTTAAATAACTTGGTATGTTTCCTTCAAATTTCATAATTTTAGTGGGAATACCTAGGTATATTCCCGTTAATATAAATCAGTGATGACCCTGTTTGTAAGTTCACTTAATGCGTGTGTGTCCCTTTGATTTATATTTGGTTTATTTTTATATTATAACCACGTATTGCAATTTTGTCAATAGTTTTTTTTAATTATTTTAAATTTTTTTTAATTTGTGCTTGACAAAATTGATAAGGGGGTGTATAATATTACATGGGAACCCCCTGGGGGGCCTTTACGCATATACTATGGATATTTGTACAAATCGTATATAGGGTATATAGGGTATTCCTAGGAATATTGTCGGAATATTTAGCCCTAAAATATGGCCCCGAGGTATGGTTTACATCAACTTTGGGAATTTTCTGGTAACTGGGTATATAGAATAGGATATACCCCCCATGGCACACGCCTAGGGTGTATCTGGAAAATTTTTTGGGGATAATTTGAGAATCCCTTGGGATTCCTTATAACTTTAGGGGGTCTTAGGGGGGATTTTTTAAATACCCCCTAAAAAAATTTTAAAAAAAAT
>Ga0209348_1000163_pt1 | contig 38743 bp, 41 predicted proteins | sample ETNvirenome_2_30_FD_184065 | JGI IMG/M metagenome (GOLD analysis project Ga0209348, IMG submission 184065) | Marine viral communities from the Pacific Ocean - ETNP_2_30 (SPAdes) (version 2) | ecosystem: Environmental > Aquatic > Marine > Oceanic | place: Pacific Ocean | collected 2013-06-22 | reverse complement strand
ATCGAAACTGGCCGGATCAAACCCTAGTTCTTGAAATAAAGCTTGTAATTCTTCTTCTGTCATGTTGTCTCCAAATCCACCTAAATTATTTGTTATTGCACCTCCCAAAATATTTTTTAAAAAATCAGCAGCGTTTCCGTACTGAAGATTATATGGGTCAAAGCGAGCGTTTCCACCTCTTCCTGCCCCAGGTCCACTTGATCCCGCACCTGCTGATCCTCCAGAGCCACTTGCTCCTCCCATGGGTGTCCCTGATCCTCCTCCTCCACTTCCTGAATCTCCTCCAGAGATGTCTCCTACATCCGTATTAGATCCCCCATAAGGGCCACCTCCTTCTTCGACATTAAGTCCAGTTTCATTAATGGAATAATTTGTAGAATCAGAAGAGTCAAAAGAATCTCCAGTTTTGGGAGGAACGCGGCCAAGGTCGTACCCGTCATCATATTGATACCCTTCTCGATCATTATAATCACCCATACCTCCAACGTTTACAGGAGGAGTAAAATCATCTTCAGTGAGACCGTAATCATCAAGGATTCCCCTATAGCTATCATCATCAAGTTGACCAGCAAGGGCAAGCTCATCCATCTTGGCAAGGATTTCTTGCTCTTCCTCCCTGCTATATAAATCATATCTCTGAAGATCCTCTTCACCTGGATTTTGATCTGTATCTCCGTTAGCCATATCTATGCTTGTTCAGCAGTTATTATCCTTCCAGTGTTTGCACTCTAGCTTCCAAAGCCTCTATCTTAGCTACAGCCTCTTGCAGTGCTGCGGTCAGGAGCGGTACTAGTTTAGATTGGTCAATGCCCTGATAGTCAGGAACACTGCGAGTATCCATCACTGCTTCAGTAACTAGAACACTTTCTGTCCACTCTTCTACAGCTTCAGTAACCAACACTTGTTCTGTGTACTCTTCAGTAAGCAACACTTGCTCTCTGTATTCCTCTGTAGCAGGGGTAAGCTCATTGCCGTCTTCATCATAAGTGGCTTCCACTGCTGGATGTACCACTTCCTCATAAGTAGCTGGATGAACTACGTCCTCATAAACAGCGTCAACTGCTGGGTGAACAACATCTTCATAGACCGCAGGAGACACCTCATACTCCTCATCCTTCATGCCGTCCTTAGTTCCTGTTATTGCTTCTGGAACAATATCTGAAACTTCGTGAGCAAAGAACCCATCTACCGTTTCATCTGGATCTACTTTAAAGTTAAAGCGATATGGACTAAGCTGCTTCAGCCGATCAATGCCGTCTATAATATTTGTTTCGTTTTCTTTAAGCCTGTAATCGGATGAGGTATTAAAAGCTGTTGCTGAAGTTGACGTTGTTATGCTACCAACCACTGAAGAGCCATTGTAAAAAATAGCATGAGTCGCAGAGCCAGATGCTCGTGCAGAGTAAATAATACCTGTTGGAGTAACACCTAAACTATCCGCTTGGGCAAGAGCAGTGCCACCCACAAACAAGTTGCCAGACGCAACCACATCGCCGCTAAAAGAAGCTCCACCAGAAGAGTTGATTGATCCAACTTCACCGCCACTGTTCTCAAACTTAATAAAGTCGTTAGAAGTGGTTCCTGCACCATTGCGTAAAAACGTCATCGTGGGACAAAGCGAGCTGTCCTCGTCGTTGACTACAATGCTTCCTGAACCGCCGCCGTTTACACGGAACTCGCCTGATACATCAAGAGTGTGACCAGGAGCCGAGGTGCCAATGCCTAATTTTCCATTAGAATCAAACCTAGCTATTTCATTGGAACTGTCTTTATAAAATGCAATGTTGCCAGCAGTAGATCCTCCAGCCATGATTATAGATGTCATTGCTGACCCACTGCTGTTGTCGTTCCTGAAAACAAAGTTTCCACTGTTGTCTCGATAAACTATGCCAGTTCCAGATGCTTGATCATTTGACCAATCAGCCCTAGCCCAACTTGAAGCAGATCCATTATTGGCAAATATAGCAGCTTCAGCAAAAGCAGTATCTCCAACAGTGTGAATAGGTGCTTGAGGGCTTGTAGTGCCAACACCAATCTGAGCCGCTCCACCAAGAATTAAGTCATCCGTGGACTCATCCCATAGCATATAAGAACCACTAGTTGCCCCAAAGAACTTAACATCATGACCAGTATCATCTACGCCTACGGTAAGCGTTGAGTCTATTTGAACAGCACCATCAATGTCTACGGCATCTAAATTAGCCGTTCCATCGACATCTATATTTCCAGCAATAGCTGTGTCACCATTACCTTTAACTGTAAATTTGTCAGCACTATTAGCATTAAACTTCATAAAGAATCCACCCGTCAAAGCACCACTTCCAGTGCTTGGGTGAAGAAGTCTTATCATGCCATCATCGGACTCAAAATTAGTTCCACTGCTATTTATTACAATCGCCTTACTGCTGTTTGATGCACCATTAACATTAATTTCTAAATCTGAATTTAAAACTGTGTCTCCAGCAACAGTCAAAGTAGAAGCCATATCGACTGCACCATCTATATCTACGGCATCAAGATTGGTAGTTCCATCAACGTCTATATCCCCAGATATATCAAGATTTGTAAATACTGAGGTTCCTACAGCCGTAATCTTGTCATTAAATGTAGCAGCTCCAGCGGCTGACATATCAAGCGTTAATGCAGTAATTTGTACTCCACCATCACTACCATTAAACAAAATGTCCTTATCTGAAACAGAAGAAGCAACAATAAGATTGCTTGCACTATTTGCAAATCTACCAAATTGGGTTCCATCGTCTTTTAATCGGATGTCTGCACCATCAGCATCTAGGATAATATCCCCAGACGAGTCGATAGTAACATCAGTCCCGTCATTAGTAATTGTGTCTAATGCAATGGAGCCAACATTAGTAATGTTGTTGTCATTAAAAGACGTTGCTCCTAAGCTAACTGATCCTGTAGACGTAAGATTAGATGAACCAATATCTATATTTCCAAACCCAGAGGTTATTGATCCAGAATTTAGTGCCCCTGTTGTAACTATATCAGAACCACCTGCAATTGGGCTAAAAAGAGAGCCTATTGCAGTGCCACCAATAGTAATTGCATCAGCTTCAAGAGTGCCATCAAAGTCTCCATCTACAGCATCAATGTTACCTTTAAAAACTGTAGAACTAACTGTTCCTGTGCTTGGATTATATGAAAGATTTCCATCCATCTCCAAACCAACATTGCCTGTGCTTGAGGTTGCCCCCTCTACAAAAGTAATTAGGTTTTCTTCGTTAGTGCTTTCATTATCAGTTACTAAAACATGAGCAGAGTTTGTTGCGTTTGTAACTGTTGTTCCTGCAATAACTGTATCTAAAGCTGTACCATTAACTGTTATTGCATCGGCCTCTAAAGTTCCATCTATGTCTGCGTCACCAGATATGTCTAGTGATCCACCATCTATTTCTCCAGATGCTGTAATTGCATTATCTTTTATAAGAACGCCATCAATAGTTACGCCAGATCCAGAAGTAGTTTCTGCAATAGTGTTAGTGGTTATAGACTGACCATTACTAACAACAATGTTTGTAGACCCAGTAGTGTTACCAACAGCAAGAACTTCAGACAAAGCGTCAGATGTTGCCACCTGAGCATCAACGTAAGCAGTGGTCGCCACCTTAGTGGAGTTATCACCAGAGCTTTGGGTAGTTCCCGTTACTCCGTCAGCTAATGTTCCAGAAAGAGATGTTACGGCAACTTGCCCACCTGATCCGTATACAACAGCTTTTGAGTTTACTACAGTGTTTGCAGTAGAACCATCTAAAAGATTTATTTCAGAAGCGGTAGAAGTAACTCCATCCAAAATGTTTAGTTCAGCGGTAGTAGAAGTAACTCCATCAAGAATATTTAATTCGGCTGCGGTAGAGGTAACTGTTGTTCCATCAATTGATAAAGCGTCGGTTTCAAGAGTTCCATCAATATCAGCATTGCCACTAACATCAAGACTACCAGCATCTAGCTCACCGGTAAGCGTTATGTTACGCAAGCTAGCAATGTCTTTGTTGCTATCTACAACTACTCCCTTACTTGCCGTTATTGTTCCCGCAGTAACACCATCAAGTACATTTAATTCAGCAGCGGTTGTTGTTACTGCTGTTCCTCCAATAAGCAACTTGTCTTTTACGACATCAACGGTAGCACCGCCAGCAGTTAGTAACTTGTCTGCACTAGCATCAAACTGAATGTATGCTCCAGAGGTATCTCCAAAAAACTTAACATCATGTCCTGTGTCATTTACTCCTACAGTAACCGTGCCGTCAACTTGTACATTTCCATCAATATCTACAGCATCTAAATTCGTAGTTCCATCTACATCAATATTTCCAGACACTGAAACATTTCCACTAGAATCCCAAGACGGCCCACCTGTGCTAATTTTTGAAGGAGATACTCCACCATCTTTAACAATTATTGCACCAGAGCTAATGGCAGTCGTAGAGTCATCTACCGCACCACTATCAAAAGTTGCTAAATTAATTGATTCATTTAGCTTAGTTGATGTAACTTGATCGCCTGTACTAAAAGAGTTTCCAGTAATAAATTTGTTTGCCATTATATTGCTTCGTTTGTGCTTCTAAAAGTTTTGTTACCACTAATTTTAACTGCTCTTATTTTTGGTCTGCCTTGAGTGCTTTCCAATTTAAATTGAATGCTATATGCTCTATTTGGACCAAACCTTCCCCTAATTGAAATATCCTCTCCACTCTGAAGTAAGCCTTTATGATAAGACTTGATAGACCCTAGATCTATTGTAGCATCAATGTTCTCTGTAATAGCAGATAGTGCAGCGTTTGAATTTGCACTAGGACTAGATTCAACGTGTAAATCCCAAAGTTTCCATTTTTTACGATCTAAGTCATTTCCATTTATTGCTCTAGTTGTAGCAACTCCATTAATTAAAACAGAAATTGGACTGCCTCCGATTTGAGTAATAATGTTATCATTTCCAGAATCTAAAGCGTCTAACCTGTGGATTCCCCCATTTTGATTTACAGCATACACTCCACGGCTACCTCCATCCCCTGCCACAAGAATGTCTCTGTAATCCCATTTATCGTCATTAACCGTATCTATGCTCTCCCATTCTTTGTTTAAAAAATTAAATATAAAAATAGCATTGTTTTCGGAAGATCCGTCAATTGGAGCGGCTAAATAATATCTGTTATCAAAGTAAACTGATTTTACTTTTTCAACAGCGTCTTGATTAATTCTGTTTATGGAAGAATTAATTGATTCGCTAAGTGGAATATCTTGACCTCTTAAATTATAAAGATCTCTAAAGTCTAATGCGTATACTCCATTGTCTGATAAAAACATTAACTTATTTCCAATTTGTTGAATTGAAGATCTTGCTATACAGCCTAAGTCGCTACTTAGTAAAGTTGTTTGAGCTTCTTTTAAGTCCAACGAATTGCTTACTACAAAAATACTTTCTCTATTTAAAACAACAAGTTGGTCATCAGAAAAACTATGAACTCCAACTATAAAATCTGATTTTTTAGACATGAATTTAAACTGCCCATAAATGTAATCAAATACATCAGAATCGCTAACTAAAGAAAATAAAAGTTCATCTCTAACTTTTCGATCTGTTATAGTTGGGCTCCCTGAGGACCCAGTCATCGTATAGTTAAATGGAACAACCATTCTTTTTTGATGGACAACTGCAAACGGAGGAGCAGGACTATGAGTGAACCCAACTCCCTGAGATATAGCCTGGGTCCATTTTGTGTCAGTTATACTGCTCAAGTTTGGAGACGTAACAGAAAAGAAAAATATACTACTTGATCCAATTTCAGATACAGAAAACTCATCATTTTTTGTTAAACCACTAGACCCGACACTAGTCAAAACAACTTTATCGCCAACACTTAATCCGTGAGTAGATGGAGTTGATACCGTTACTTTCCCAACGTTATTGGTTATTTCAAAAGCAGTTGAAGAAAATGATACGGGCTGAGTAAAATCTCCATTAGGAACATTTGTAAATGCCGGCGTTCCAGTAAAGTCACCGTCCCACTCCATTGCGGTAACACCGTCTTGATGGATATAGACCTTGTTATCAAACTGGATCATATCAACATCTTGGGATATGGTTACTCCAGTTGGGTACGCAATGCTGCTTGTCGCGTTTGTGCTTAGGTTAAATGCGGTAGCACTTGTATTTCCAGCAACTAAAATGTATGAAGCATTGTTATTTGCGTCATCATAAAAAGACATAGAACCATATATTTTAACAATGGCATTGTCATCTAAATAGGCAGATCCAACCGTAGCCGTTCCACCTGCTGTTCCGGTTGCCCCGCTCTCAGAAATAGTTAAAGCTGTTGCACTAGTTACGGTTGCAATTTTATTACCGTTTGGATCGGGCGTTACCCCAGTAATTCCGCTTACATTAACTAAAGTTTGATCTGTAATTCCATGAGCAGATGAAAAATTAATAGTAATAACACCAGTAGATGGACCAGAAAGACTACTGCTAGTTACATTTGCATATAAATTAAATGGAAGAACAAAGTTAGGGCTTGCGAATGGTGCTAACTTAATTTGAATAGCCTTTCTGGTTTGCCATTCTCCACCCAAATCACATCTTCCATTAAGAGACTCTTCAAGCACTCCATTAGGAAGTTGATCTGGCCTTATTCGATTGTTAAACCCCTTAAATCCAGACTCTATATCTTTTATTGGACGATCATCCAATCTTCCGTATTTTTCGTACCTATCCATTTAACAATTCCAAGCTCTCCTGCTCCAATAGTTTGCAGAAAGCTTATTGCTTTTACCTTTGATACCACCTGACCTAGCACAATAACTTTTTTTACGTGCTGGGCTACTTTTTTTGATGCTCATTTTGGCATCCCCGAAGCGTATTATTTTTTCTTTCCCGCCTTGGCAGGCTTTTACAACAGATTTTTTTCCGCCAAGGACTTGCCTTCGCGGAACGTTACACTTCATGTTTTTCTTATTTATTTTTGCCACGTCTTACTGCCTTTACTCTTCTTGGTTTACCTGCTGGTTGCCCTAGCTTTTTCTTTTGGGCTACCCTTGATCGTTTTTGTGATGCAGTCATTTCTCCTTTAGTTACAGGAGTCTTGCCGCTTACACGCTTAGATGGACGACAGTATGGGGTGCCACGTTTCTCCCCTTTACGGCGACCACAAGGCTTTCCAGTGCGTACATCTACCCACTTCTCCTTGAACCAACGTTTAAGATCAGCACCTTTCTTTGTCTTCCGTACAGCCATTACTTTGCCTTCTTACGCTTCCCCCAATTGGCAGCACCCACCTTACGGCACTTAGCTATAGCCCCACTTGCATACGCAGATGGGAACACCTTGTACCTAGCTTTCACTTTTCTATAACAAGCGTCTTTGGGCATTATCTAACTCTCCTTCTTCCAGAGCATTTAGCACAGCCACAAGATCTTTTCTTACCTTTTGGCATTAGTAAGTCCTTTTAGTTGATCTTTTATTACCCTTTTTTTTAGTTTTCATAGATTTGCCCATTGGGCATGGTTTGCGTGTTCCATACTTCATATTATTCCTTTACGTCTAGGTAGTTCTTGTCGCGTAGTTCAAAATTAACACTACCATAGGTTTTAAGTTTTTCTACAGTGCTGCCAATTTCCTCCATGTTTTTCTCAAGGTATTGTAACCTTAAATTTTGTTCAGCGTCGTCAGGTAAGGCTCCTAGCTCTCCTCTAGGCCATTTGATACGGAACTCAGTGTTCATCCCTATCTCGACATCCCTAATGTTCTGAGCGTTCTCTAAGCTAGCGATGCGGCTAGTCATGTTAACGTAACCCGTAACACTAACTACAGTAAACCCAATCAACGCAATCAAGTTGCGTAGGGGTATAGTCACTGCTGTCTTGTCGCTTATATCCATTACTTAACTTGTGAACTTCCAAAGTAAAATCCTAGTAGAGCCAGCATACCTTGCCTAACCTCGGGCAATAATACAAACCCCTCTAAATTCTTCCATTTATCTGCTCCTATTCCTAAAAATTTAAAGATGCCTAGTTTCTGTGCTTCAATCGTCACTGGTATGTCGAAGAAGGCCATGATGAAGGGAGCAAATACCACTGAAAACAATATGCACATAGCGATGAGCTTACGCACCCATGCTCCACTTTCTCCTGATCGTTCTGCTGCTCTGTCTGCTGAAGCATCCGAAACTTCCTGTTTCTGAATCATGGACTTGATAGCATTTGCTTGGATGTTCATTTGAGCCGAGATTAGTTTCATTACAAATCCCGTGACTCCACCTCCAAGCATTGCCACTAACTCTCCATTCATCGTTTTCTTAATTCTACTATTGTTTTATATACCCAAAGACCCATGTACGCAATTGTGCAAACCGAAGCGGCAATAGACATTACCTCGCTAATTCCTTGAAAAGAAACAGCAAGTATTGATCCTATTGTTCCCAAGCCAAGCTTGTTTAGCTCAGGGTTCATTACACAAATTGTGAAACGTGAACTATTGAAGCACCAGATACACCTAGAAATTTAGCAGCCTTAGCAGCCTCAGCACTAAGGGTAATAAGTCCTTTTTCCTTTATTAGGAGATGACCATTAGATGCAGTAGGGGCGCTACCGTCAAATGTAACAATAACATTATTGTCTTGTACATCTATCATAACGTACTTGGTGTCGCTGTCAAAAGCAGCAAAAGAAACGCCAGATCCTGATGTAGCACAGGATAGGTTTTCTCCAGCAACCGTTGAGTTTGGGCGAGGATATAAGTTTGTGACTAATTGATTCATTTATCGTGATTGTCGGTTTACGTGTGTGTTAATTCTTGTGTTAAGAGCGTTTATGTTAGCTACTGATTCAGCTTTTTCTAGTTCAGTATCTAAATATTGTTTAGCAATTTGTTCTTCGGTAATAGCTTTTTCCAACTGTCCATCCATTCTTAAAAAGTCTGCATATGTAGCATGTCCCATAAAATGAAAAAATTCAATTGGAACCAATTGGGTTCCTAGTTCTCCATCGTAATCTAACGTAGTCAAATCAGTTAAAACTTTTTTGTATGTTACATATACGGTGGTAGTGTCTGTAGGGACTAAATTTTCAACATGAGCACCACTTGAATCAACAAAGAAATCAAATTCTATTGTTGAGTTTCTAAGAAAAGGCTGAAGTCTATGTATTCTCATAAACTGAGCAATTTCGTTAAGAGATCCTTCAGTGTATGGAACAACTGAAGAAGAAATTGCCCTAGCTTCACCAACTGTTAAATATCTAGGCCAAATATCTGATGTTTGATATGCTTCGTAAAATCTACGATTAGCCATACTGAGCAAAAATTCACGCTCAGTAGATGTAAAATTATCTGTTCCTGCTAGTGCAGAAATTAAATCGTATAAAGATTTATTAGTTTTAAATTGCATTAGGGGAAAGATGTGGAAATCTTTTTTGGTAATCTTTTAAAAACTCTACACTGTGTACTTCTTCGTGCCCGTATTTTTGTATTAACCGAAAAAATGTTCGAGCGTCAAAGCTAGCAACTGGGCGACCCAAAACAGGATGTTTAACTCCTACGTTTTCTTTTGCCTCTTTGGCAACAGCAGCTTCCCTAGCGTCTTCAGTTTCACGCTCTAGTTTAAATCCAGTTTTAATCTCACGCATAAACGCACGATTAATTTCTCCATCAGAATAAGTAGGTAGCTTTGTAATTATTTCCATTACTTAATGTTTTTAAAAAACAAACAATTTTTAAAAAATATATTTAGACTTTTTGCTAAAAAATACAATTTAGTTTTTTTGCTATTAACAAAAACTTTTGGTTCATAACGGTCACAATCATATCGTACATTGCAACCCACGCCTTGACATTTAAGAAATTTCATAAAAAAGGGGAGGCCAGAACTGGCCTGACCTCCCTTTGAATAATTTTATTTAGAAGAATTATTAACTGTGTAGTTTACCAGCGGTTGGGTAATAAGCTACAAGGATTCTAAATTTACCTTTAGTAGCGTTTCCAAAACCATTGCCAGTTCCATTGGAGTCAATGTTTACTGCACTTACAAGATGAGAAGTAGATGTTGCTCCATTTAGAAGAGCCCCAGTATTCTCATAGATAAGATTAGCAGTGTCGCCTGTAAAGCAATTTACTTCAGCAACAAAACCATTGTCGTCTCCATCATCACCAAGTGCAATAGTAGCATCACTGACAGCACTACCAGTGCTGACATCAGCAGTCACTAGTTCGTCAACGATAATTGCTGCCTTAGCAATAACTCCAGCCATTGCGGCTTCGCCAACCTGAACAGCAGTCGTTTGTGACCCTGTTGAAGCTGACAGCTCCGAAGCCTCAAATGATGCTTCATGAGTGTAACCCAATGCTAGTGTTTGGATGTCGCCAATTTGTTTTAGTTCGATAGCCATTTTAATTTACCTCCTATGGTTTAGCTAAGAGCTGTGATTTTGCCAAAAGCACCTGGGTGCTTTACGCAAAGGGTGAGGGTTGAGTCAACTATTCCGCGTTCACCACCGCCAAGATTTGGCAAGCGAGTAGAACCGGTTGGAATAAGTTCTGCAACAGACATGAACTCGGGTTGCATCAAGTATCCAGTATCCTTATTGGTCGTATCAGGAGCACAATCAGGATTCATGTTTACAATTGAAATAACTCCGTGGTCAGAATGATAAAGCTCAACAGAGAGCTTAATCTGAGCAGATTCGCCGTTGTAGTTTACGTTGCGAATAGAAGCATCTCCAGATCCAGCCGTTCCAAGCTCTCCAAGTCGAGCAAAGTCGCTAATAACACGACGTAGAGCCGTATCTGCAACCAGAGTCAGGTTGTTTGATGCACCATTTACGCGGTAAATGGAAGTAATCAGATTGTTAAGAACTGTTTCAGTAAACGCTCCACTAGCGTGAATGGAAGCCGCAGGAGTGCGGTAATCAGCTGGAACGTCAGACGGTCCAGAAGAATCAATCCAGTCACCCAAGCCACGAAGCTTGTAAACTGTTCCAGCACCATCTTCGGCACTACGGTCATTAGTAGAACAAAGAGTTGCTTCGATGTCTCTCTTGAGTTCTCGAAGTGCCTTTGCTTCTGCTTGAGCAGTCTTTGCAGGACCTACGGATTCAACTGCGTCTTGAAGATCCGAGACCATGTAGTCACGGCGGAACTTCTGAACGTAGTTGCCGAGGCGAGCACGACCACTAAATTTATCCGTAAATGCAGTAACGTCAGAACCTTCAGCGGTTCCGGCAGTGCTAGGAGAGTCGAGTGAATCAACAGTCCATTCTACGAATGTTGCGTTTGCCTGCGTTTTAGAAGCAGACGAAAGGACGGGAGTTTCTTCGGGGGCCAAGATAGTCAAAATATCTGTTAGGTCCTCACGATTAGAAACCGCCGCTCCTGGGTTTGTTGTATCGTATGTTGGTGAAAAAGCCATTATATTGTTTAGCTAAGTTTAAGTTATGCTAGCCTTGATGCTAGCTGTTTGGTTCTCATTTGAATAAAATCATCATTGGTTCCGCTAGATTTGAATCTCGCTCCTAGGTCTTTTATGGCCTTAGAGGATCTGCTCTCTTGCTTTTCAGACTTGGCTGAAGTGGTTAGTGGACTAGGAGGATTGATCTTTGCCTTTTTGACAGTATCTTTTATTACCTTCCTATTGTACATGCTGTCTGCGGCATGAGCTAGAATGTATGGCATCTGAGCACCAATCTTTGGCGAGTCTTTATAAAACTTTTGAAGATCTGGATGCCCAGCAATTTCCAGAAAACGATTTCTCATCGTTTCATCACCCCCGTCTTTTAGCCAATCAAACTCTTCAATTGCTTTGCGACCAAAATCTGATTTGACTTTAGCTGAATGCTCTAGCGCTTGAATTTTTTTTAATTGGCTAGGGAGAAATGAATCTCTGGATTTGCGAGCATTTTTTAAAGCTGAGCGAACCTCAGCCTTTGTCATGCTTTTGCCTTCTACCTCTGCTACTTCTGCATTGGGTCCATATTCGTCGGACTCAAAGAGGATGTCTTCGGCCCACTCGATAACGTCATTTATCTCATTTGCCTTTTCCTGTAATGTACTAATATCGTTAATGTCACTAAAAGGATTGTTTTTAACATCCTCCTTTGGACTTAACGGATTATTTTTAAGGGAATCCTCTAACTCTGCAAGTCGCTCTTCAGCTCCTTTAGCTCGCTTAGTCAGTTCGCCAAAACGGTCTACTGCTCTGCTACCAAGTGCTTTAGATAACTCCTTGATTTCGTCCTCAGACATTTCATCCAAGTTGAACTGTGAAAGAACATCTGGTGCTTCAGCTGCGGGAGCCTCTTCACCCGATTCTGGAACTTCCTCAGACTCTTCCTCTTCCGCCGGTTCTACGACTTCTGAATCTACCCGAGATTGCTCCAAGCGTTGGATTGCAAAATCCTCTGCTGATATATTAGTTGGTACCGCAAGATTTGGTTCAGCCTCTGCTGGGGCTTCGATGATTTCTTTTGACATAATTACTCCACTCATTTACGCCGAGCGACGGCTGAGTTGAAGTATAGCACATCTTTTTATTGAAGAATTTCTTTCCAACGAATTCTTATCTCTTCCCAGTTTCCTAGGTCTAAAGCATCATCTATCGCTATGATTTGACCACTAATTTGCTGGAGTCTTTCAGTTCCGGCATTACGCATTTCTTGTATGCAATCTTGTTTAACCAAATTTAATTGGTTAAGATACATGGCAAACTGTTCGTTATGTCCCAGTATTTCTATTTCTTTATCAGCAAGCATTATTGCATTCCTTGAGTCTGGGCTCCACCCATTGTAGCTGGAGGTGTACCAATTTTTCCTATTTGGGCATTTTGAGCTTGCTGCATCGCAAACTGATATTGACCAGCATATTTCTGAAGCCTTTCAGCAAACTTTTGATCTTGCTGTAAACGTTGAGCAACGTCTTCCTGAGATGCGTATTGTTGAATAATTTGCATAGCTGCTTGAGCACCATTAGGACGTGCTGGTACTTCGATACCTGCATAAATTTTCGATAAGTCATCAGTAATATTCTTTAAAAGTTTTTCTTGAGATTGTTGTGCTGGCTCTATAACTGAATCGGACAATACTGGATCAATGCTATTAGCAATTACACCAAGAAGCTTATCCATGTTAATTCTACCGTTTCGATCAAGTGAAACTAAAGAAACTAATCTTTCTAGCTTTTTTTCTTGAGCTTCTGAATCTGAATTCATTACGTCGTAGCTAATTGTTACGTCGTAATTTTCATCAGGGTCTCCTTTTTCAAAAGATTGAGGATCTGGAATTCCAGTAGCTTGAAAAAATATTTTGTCTGGTCCAAATCTTTGAAAACAACGATAACACAACGCCACTACTTCTCCTGCATGTTGCAAGAATTTGTTTACTAAAAATTGCCTTCTGACTTGAGAAGAACCGGACGTTTCGTCTAGCCCAACTAACCGGTCAGCTTGTGCCATCATGGTGTTTTCCATTTCCAGCGACCCACTATCAAACCTTGGCGTTGGACCAAATTCAATGTCGCCTGGTCGTCTTCTAGCCACCTTGCGTCCTGGTCCCCAGTCCGTAGGTGCTTGCCCTACTGGATGAATTAACGGCGGAAGAGTGGCTAGAGAGTTGCGATCAATCCTAGAGTCTCTTTCAATTTTTACTTGATTCTGAATTCCCCTAAGCAAATCAGGAATTGTTAAAGTGTCGTAAAGCCTTTTACTGTCTTCAGACAGTTTAGATACTATGACTGGATAATTTTCGTAACCATTTAAAAGTTCAAATTTTGCATATCCAGGAGCTGTTTCGTCTCCGCTAAACTCTCGGTGAAATACAGTGCAGTAAATCCCCTCAGATCCATCATCTGGATCAATGAGGCGTTGATAGCCATAAACAATCTCTACTAGCTCTTCAGCTTCGTAGTTCATGTCTGTTAAAGAAATTGTTCTACGACCCTCTTGCTCCCTTTCTATGGAATCAATGTTTACCCCACTGTATTTTTCTATTACATAATCGACAAAGTCTTCATCCCAGCCATCAGTTTTGACTTTTAGTCTAAGATCTTGAGCCGACAAATAAGTGCGGTAAAAACCGTAAGGAGCACGTTGAGGATCTGTAACATATGCTGGAAAAACCCAGTCTCCATCTGGTGCTAATGTTTTAACATCTGGAGCATCCACTTGCCTTCGAACAATAGGAAGTTCTGCAAATCCAGTATCTCTTAGGCTTTTCATTGCCTTTCGAGCCCTTTTTTCGCTTACCTCTGAAAATGCTTGTTGCAATAAAGCTATAGCTGCCTCGTCGGACCCATTAGCAATTTGCTGTCCTAGTTGTGGATTAAGGCGTGTTATTTCGTCAAGACCAAGACGTTGTAAGAAACTGCGGTCTTCTCTCCTCCAGCCAACATAGGTTATAAGTATTCCTCGTTCTAACAAATAATTAGCACCTAGCTCCATTTCCTTCATGAAACGAGGAATGTACCCGCTGCTAACCATCCACTTTAAAAAATTAGAAACAATTTTTGACTTTCCAATGTCATTAACTTCAGTGGGAAAAGCGATTATGTTCGCGGCCTGCAATGCACTCATGAACATACTAACCAATCGTGTGATTCGCTCGTCGATTACATGGCTTTCCATGTCGCTTGCTCCCTCCCAAGGGAAAGCGTCTGCTCCATGCTTCCTTAAATCCCTAGATTTTCCTGGCCACCAATTTCGCCTGTCATCGTATGCGTTTCGGCATAATTGGAAATAGGACTCTAGCTCTAGCGTAGACTGATCGTAGGCCTTTGCTAGAGCCCTAATGTCGGGTTCTTTCCCAACGTATGTTAATGAATCATTTTGCATCTATTTTTTTTCTTTGTTTGATTTGCTGTATGAGGTCATACACATACTCCTTGTTAACGCCTATTCTATCACACAAATCAAGAGGAGTCATAGGAAGCATTTCTTCTCCCCTTGCCATTCTAATAAATATTTCCCAAGCAACAAATCTATCTATTTGTTCTTGAATCCAAACTTTGTCTTTAGTTATATCTATCTGCTGGGACGTATCTAAAACTTGATCCATTGACATCTGCTATTTCTTCGATTGTTACTTTTTTCCCCTTCATCTTATTGTAAAGTTTTCTTGGGACCGCAGTAGCAACCTTTTGGGGGGGGTTAGGTATCATGACATACATGTAATTAGGGTTGCGACAATGACTATGAACAACTCCTCTATGATGCTTTGGCACGGCCTCAGGGACATCCAAGGAATCAATTAGTATTGATTGCCCCTCTTCGTCGATCCAAGTGTTTTTACCCTTGCCCTTAGCCATGTCGCTACAGAGTTTTTCTTCCTTTAGTTTCATTGCCTCTTCGAATGAGATGTTTAATTTTTTTGCAATTTCAGTTAATCTAATTTTCATCTAATATCCTCCTGTCTTCATTTTAATTGTTTCTAAACTTTTGTTTGTTACGTGATCTGGTCCTTCTCCTCCGTTTGTCATTCGCAAATAACGAATTAAATCAAAAAAATCCTTTAAAGCTTCGTCTCCTCTTCCCATAGCACCATAATGAACCAACGAATCAATTAGGTTGCCGCAATTTTCGTGAATAAAACATCTAGGCCTATTTGCTTTATCAATTTCGGCATTTGGATTATAGCTAAACCATTCATCTAAAGCCGTAATTCCAATTTCTTCGCTTCGGCCATCACTTGGGTAAAAAATCATTCCTTCTTCGTCAAACGAAGTAAACAAGTCGTCGTTGTTTTCGTTTTCCCTAGCAAAATAACGACAATCTCCTATTCTTTCAAAAACTTCGATCCCCATTTCCTCTTCGATTTCGTTAAATAAATCGACATATCCTTTTACGTCGTAGCCTTCTTTCTTTGCAGCTGGGCCAGTTTTCCACTTAGGATCACCAAATACAGCCCACTCGCCGTAGGTGTCCCTATCTGGCCACTCTCGCCCAATGTAAACGTTTCCTGACTTATCAACACTAGCCCATATAGCCGTATAATTCCTAGCACCGGCGGGGTCAACCACTTGGTAGTGGGTAAAGTTTTTGTTATCGCTAATGTCTGGGAACTTCATCCCATATTTATTTTCTTTGTCAGATAGTACGTTTACTTCAGGACTAAAAAGAGGCAACAAAGTTGTCATAGACCTAACGGGCATCCCGTAGGCTCGAACTAATACTTCTTCTTCTGGACGATTTGCTAAATCTTTTGCCAGTCTAGGATAACCCCCAAAAGGGTTTTCAATTGAATGCAAGTAAGTTACCGCAGCATCTCTGTTTGGACTGTACTGCTTAACTGGTAGCTCCCTGTCGTCCAACAGCTCGGCAGGCTTTGTTTCAAGAATTTGAGCCCCCTTTAAATAATCAGAAATAAACGGGGTGTACCCATCAATTGGCGTAAAGCCAATAATCATTTTGCTATCTCTAGTAGCTAACCTAAAGCGTAAAGTATCTACCAACGTAGAATCACCCAAATATTCATCTAGCCAAACACCTATGTTAAGACCCTTAGGCTCCTTAAATCCAAATTGAAAACCCTCTATGATTGTTTGGTTGTTTGAAAACTGAGTGTAGGTTTTGAAATCAACTCTAGTCCTGGTGTCTGGGTAAATAAAACTACTACCAGTAAAACCATTCTTCATTGAAAAATTAATGTATCCCTCGATGCCCTTGGTCTTCTTTTTGAACTCCTTGGGCATCATTTCCCAAACCGCAGCCTGTTGAATCTTTACGCTAGTATCAGCGTTTTGACTAAAACATACGATGTGCCCATCCATACTTTCAGTCGCTGCTTCCATAACCATTTTGGCACAGCCGGTTGTTTTTCCGCTACGATTCCCCCCAAGCGTTAAACATTCTCCATAATTTGCTAAACCCCAACGCATCCTTTCCCAACCTTCTAGCTCAAAGCCAAAACGTAATGGATCACGATTAGCACTAGCTATTCGACCCTCGTGGGCCTCGTGTAAAGCTTTCAAAGCAGCGGAATCATTCTGACCAAGAAAAACTATTTCCTCATCAGTTGGACTCCTTAACATTGGGTGCTTTGTAAACTTTAAATTCATTAACCCCCTAGATCTTTAATCGTAGCAAAAAAAGCATCAAACAGTCGCTCTGGAGACGAACCAACAATTATTAGCTTTCCATTCTCAATTGCAATAACCCAGGACTCTTCAAAATGTAACTTTGACAAATCTTCAAGAATTGGAATTAAACCCTCATGTATTTTTTCATTTTGAAAATCTTCATCTTCATCAGCAAATCTATACATCTGTTACCTCCTCTACTTTAGCTTTTTTCATTTGTTTTAACTTTTCTTCCGCATCCTTTGCAGCCTTTTCATAATCCTCTTGGGTGTACACTACCCTTTCTTCGTTTATGTTACTTGCTTCACCACGAGCAGTTAATGCTTCTCTACTTGCGTTTGCTTTGGCTATGCTTAGCTCCTTTAAGTCTTTAAATCCAACTTGCAGATCACCGCTTTCTAGTTTAGCGGAAACCTTATCTATCAATTGATTTTCTAAATCAGCAAATCTTAAGTAAACTCTAGCGGCCAACTTTCCACCTAATTCACGCCAGTTTCCAACAAAATCAGCATACTCTACAATTATTGTGCTTACGCTGTAGGGATCTGCCTTGAGCTTTTTGCAAATTTTTGTTTGACTCCAACCTTGGCTCCACAAAAACAAAATCTCAGTAACCCGATCAGGGTTAGACATCGTCATGTCGCTCCTTGCAAAAAATTCACTCATTTCCTTTGAGTGCTTTTTCTCAATAACCCGAGCCCTTATGTCTGAGTACAAATCTAATTCTAAATCTTTACCTTCTGACATATTAAACAATTATTCGCCTTATGTCGTGGCGAATAGGAGGGCTTTTAAAAGGTTTATTCTCAATGGAGGTACTGACAGGAATCGAACCTGCGACCGTCTGATTACAAATCAGATGCTCTGCCTGCTGAGCTACAGTACCATTGGAGGAAGTGGGAGTTGCACCCACGTCCGAAAGTGGTGACTCTGTGACAGGTGACACTGTGACACCTACTTCCGTCGAATCTATCTTTCCCCCTCTAAATCTATTTTCGTACACCTTTATGTCTTTGTAAAAAGGATCTTTGGGCCTAAATACGTTGCTGCTGTCCATACAGTTTTTTAAATTTTTCCCAATATAAAATTGTTGACTTCTTTTTATAACCCAGTGGACCACCGTTGTGAATCCTCGAAACAAATTCTTCATAGCTCATATCATTGGGTTTACGCTCTATCTTAGCATACCTACTCATGTATGCTAAAAAAATATCTTTTGCCTTTGACGGATCTAGTGCGTCAACATGAGTCCAATCAACATTAGCGTGTTCTGCGGCGTCAGCAACATAAGCCTTGTGCATTTGCAAAATGCCCAAAGCCTTCCCGCCATCCCCTACTGCATTTACAGGATCAGGATGTCCACCGGTTTCTATCGCAATTAAAATAGTTATAATTTGAAATAGGCTCATTTAATTTCTGCTTAAATCAAAATACATTTCCTTCATTTGATACTCGGTTATAAAACCGGTATCGCTATGCCAATATCCACCCTCAAACGAAAACCCCAAATTGTTTGCAAATTTATGTAATGATGTTGTTTCCTTAACATTAAAAATGTTTTCATAATTAGATTCGTAAGCAACACGATTAGAGGTTCTATCACGACTTCCTTTACTCATATATCAAGATAAATAACAACACATTATTACTGTCAAGACAATAATTAGAATTATTCTAAATAACAACATAACATGGCCCATGAGTAAATTATTTTTAAAATAGAGAGTTAATGAATTTTTTGACCCAAGTCGGAAAAAGTTTTGACCCCCTCCCCCCCTTTGTGAGCATGGCGAACGCTGCTTTGGGCCGAGCGTAGCGAGGCCAATCCGACCGCAGGGAGGACTACGCGAGCATGGCGAGCATCCACTGCAACGACCGACAGTGCCGCTAGGCACCGAGGATAGTAAGATCCCTCAACGCTTGCGAGTATGGCGAGCTCTGTTTGAATGGGCCGAAGCCCGTTGTTACTCTCGTGCGAAAGCCTGGAAGAACCAGTTTCGTCTAAGTTTGGCGATAGCCTTGCGAGCATAGCGAGCATCCGCCAGATCACCGTCATCGAGTATGCCCTGCAGGCAATCCCAAGTCTCGTTCTTTTGAAGAGCCTCTGCGTGGTCTTTATCGAACTGTTCTTGGTGGTACTGCTCTGCCCACTTGTCTACCTGCATTTCAAGTACCCACTGTCTGCGTTCTTCTGTGTATTCGTCGTTCATATCTTATTACTTTATTGTTACTGAGCCTGACATCGTGTCTACTCAACTGAACTCATCGGTCACGGCAAGTCAGGGTGGAGATCGCGCAGCGATACTACCTTGACTGACGTGATAAGATTAGAGAAGTTGAGAGAGAGAGAGAGAGATCGTTCTTTCTTGCCTCCATGAATGAAACCATCGGTTTCGCTATAACCTAAAGCACTGCCCATACGTCCATCGGCACAGTCGAAGCTGGGTTCGGCTCGCGCCGACGAGGAACGAGGAGGCGAGAGCGAATCCCTAAGCTTAGACGAGGATTGTTAAACCTTAGGTTTGACGCCGCCGGCAGGTGCTTGTGCCTATCAGCATCTCGTTGATTGTCATGCACATAAAAAAAAGATGAAAATAATTGTAACCAAACGTGCCTTTCAAACGTTCGTGTTAAGAAACACTGCAAATTACTGTGTGCTTTGTATGACATCCTGAGTATTACTATTTGTTTTGTTACGGATATGGATTCCCTCGAATTATAGTGTTTGCTTGTCACCACTAAAAAAAAGGCAACCACACCCAATACTTGACTGGATGTGGCTGCCCTGAGTTATCCTGAGAGTATGATCGAAGCTAAGCTAACTAGCGTTAGTAACGCCAGAAGTATGGTGATGACACCTTCTTCGATCAACTGCCAGATCTTTATCCCTGTATATCGTATGTTTCCATATTGTATGTCTCCTTTGTGTATTCTGCGACGTGTTGTGCGTACTCTGATGGTTTTATTGAGTAACCAAAGTACAGCCAACAAGAGTGTGTGTTGCCTTGTAGGTCTATACAGTCGATGATCTCCCGCCTGTATGAGTATGGATGTCCTTCCAGAGAGTCTATAGCATCTCTGGCTGATGGACTATCTACCTCGTAGATCTCCACCGCGATCTGTGATCCTTTGAGCCCTTGGTCCTTGAAGACCATTGGGCATCCCATTACTTCCATCTTGTATTCTTCGTTGGTGAAGCCTGATCCGATGAACTCTGAGTCTCCCAATAGTCTGTGATTGCCGTGACTTGCTTTGAGTGTGCCGTACACTGCAACCTTGTGATTGCCGTTCCATCCATATGCAGGGAATGGTTCAGCTTTCTTGTATGTGTAATGACTTGAGTAGGCGTCCCACTCGAACTCGTCATAATCATCTTCGACACTTTCGCTTGTGTATGACTTTATCGTTCCATTCCAGAGGTAGCCTGTTGGCGTTCGCTTTGCAAAGCAGTTGGACTTGGAGTACCACACGCCCTCTTTCTTGTGCCAAGTGCCGTAGCGTTTGACTGATGGCTTTTGTGAAACACCTCTGTTTACGATTGCGAATCGAGTTTCTGTCATGGACAGTATCTTTTCTACAACCTCTGGGCATTCACCCTCAAGGAGCTCTGCTACGCACTCTGTGTCCGTCTTGTCCTTTGATCCCAGTGGAACTGTACCATTGGAGAATAGTACATCGTCCGAGTTGGGTATCGGGAACGGGTGACAGTTGTCTTTGTTGACCTTGCCTACGGTGGCGAAGCGGTAGTGTGCTAGGTATGGCCGTTTCATTGCCATTAGCTTGCGTGCTTTGTCGTAGTCCGTGGTCTTGACCAACTCTCCGTCGTCTAGGAAGACAATACCGAATCCATCTGGATTGATTTGCTCGGCGTTGTCGATGATTAGCTCTGGTATTCGCGTTTTTGCGCGTTCTTTATGTATTATGATGCACATGGTATGATTAGATGAATTCTGAGATGTCGGAGCTTATAACTCCATTTATGAGATAATTCTCAAATGATTTTGCTAGTGTTAGGATTTTGTCCTTTTTCTCTAGTCCGTAGACTTCGTCAAGCAGTGAAGATGCGTTTCGAAGGTATTGATCGAACGATCTTGATTCTCGCATTGCACGTATTGTACAGTGAAAGAGTTTATATCTCCAGATCAATTGGTTTTTGGTTTTTACTCTTGATGGTAATCTGAACTCTAAGAAGTTTGTTCCTCTTACACGTATGACGTCATACCTATCTAGGTAAGCATCCTCGTCTAGTTTCTTGTTTTTGGAACAATACTCCGACTTTAGGCGATAACGCCATAGAGCGTATATGAGACCTGCGTATGGTCTTATCTCAGCTAGACCAAACGAGCGTGTGTAGTCATTGCATTTGATTGAGACGTGACCTCCGGCTCTCCTTGTATCTACTGGGGCGTCGATGTAATCTGATAGTCTTACGTCTTGTCTGATTTCTTTTGATTCAAACAGATCGTAAGCGTTCGATACGCCTTCGATTCCGACGGATGAGTCCGTTTCCCATTTCCAAAAGAAGGGTTGATCTTCTATTGGATCACCCTCGCTTGTTACTGTTTGTCCAGTCTCTTGGTTGTACACGGACTCTTTTTCGATCTCGAACCCAATTGTCCATGATGCTCCAATCGGTTCCTTGATAGGGGTTGGTGGTGTCCTATAGTGATATGATAGAACCCGATTTTCTGGTGGTGTGGATTTCCATGTGTCCGTGAAGTCACAGTAGAAACATTCATCTATATTCAACCACTGATCTATGTCTTCGCAGTATCTGAAACGTTCGGTCCTGGATGTGTTGATCCATTGGGAGTTTTCCTCTGACCACCATAGGTTGTCCTTTAGGTCATACTCTTCCAACTCTTCACACCATTCACAGTCTGAGTCGAGCATGTGGATTTCCCGATAATCATTATATCTGGTATCCTCCAGTTTTGCTACTCTCCACCCATAGGCACTGATTTGCCTGTTGACGACTTGTGCGATAACAACGTCCTCATATTTCGAGGAGATTGCTCTCCAGTTTAGGCATCGCCATTTTTTCAGAGGATTAAACAAAGCCTCTATCAATATGAACTCTATTTCGTTTACTGTGTTATTTTCATCCCATACAAATTTACCGCAGCCCCACTTTTCTAGGAGTGCTTCGTCTTTATATGTCTTGATGATTCTCCCCATCCTTGTGTGGTCCATCATCCAATTGTGTTGTTTGATTGCACTGGCTAAAAGAGCCGGCTGTTTCTCCAACTTTTCTTGAGATATCATGTGTATTATCTCTCGAGCTTGGCCGCTTGTCATTTCGTACTCCCTGTGTAACAGGTTATGTATGGGGAGATTAACCCCGATATTGGGGTGTATTTTGATTTGGTCGTTGCTACCCTGGAAAAATACCAGGTTGTAGTCTAGTGGGGTTGCGACTTTGACTGGATCGTCAATATTTGGTGCAGGTATGTATGTCATTTATTTTTTGGTTATTTCTATTGATTTTGCCCAGATCACATCAACTAGATCTGGTGCGTATTGATACAACATTTCTGCGATTTGCTCGCCTGTTGCGTTTATATCTATAGATCGAATGTCTAGATCCTCATCTATCCACTCGGTCTCGAGGTCCCCAGTTTGCCCAGGGATATAGTCTGCTTCGACCGTAATCTTGCAGTTGTTTATGTTGGTTTTTATTATCATATTATTATCCTTATTTATAACTTAATCAACGCAATTCGCTAATTCCAAAAGCAAGTCTCCGTGGCAACGCCTAGGAGCGCAAAAGCATACCAAATTCTTTCCTCGAAGCTCGGATTTAACCTTTGCAACGAGACTTGCGTTTCCCATAAGCATTTCCTCATATTTATCACATACAGTATCGCGATCACCATCCTTTCCAATTACGAACGGATTTCCAAACGCACTACCTCTTCCTATATAAACGCTCCCCGCAGGAACCGCTGAATATTTATTATATACTTTACACATATTTATTACATTTTATATACAACTTAATCGTCATATATTTCAAAATAATAGTAACCACAAGGGTACCCTGGGACATAGAGACTTCAAGATAAAATGCCCTCTCAAAATCATGGGGCACCACATGATTGTTTTGGCGGTTTTTTGTAAAAAGTTGTATAATGCAACAACAGATCGACTGCATTTACCACTTTTTACCGAAGGCTTGCAAACAAACCGCCACAAACTAGCATTTTCTCTTGAAGCTAGCGAGAGGATCGAGACTTGCTATTCGTTCGCTCATATGATTGCACTTTAGTGCCCTCAAGATTAGAACTAATAGTCTATATGGTTTAGGGTCAGCGAGGAGAAAAAAAAATAAATCACAGACAAATCAAGCAAAACAACACTGCCCCAGCTTTTAAGCGGGTAGTTTGTTTTGTGAAGATCCTGTTGTTGTTGCGCTTGCGCATCTAAAACTAACAGTCGGTGGTTTAATTTTTTTTCGGACGGGTTGTGGTACTATTATGCTGTTCAAGCAATCATTAATTTGGATCTAGGGCTTTGTCCCGACGATCTATCAAACAAATTGATTAGTGCGATGAGCAGCTGACGGAGGGAAAAGTGCAGGTGCTCCTGCACCGTTGGGCGAAGCCCACCACTTTTCAGGTGAGGGTACGAGCCGGCCTCGCTGATTTTTTTTCAAACTCGGTATGTTGGTAGCTCGCGTCAGGGATAGAAGCCCGAAGGGTGGAGACAACTTGTTGGCTACCATGCTTGCACGAAAGCCCGCAGGCCGCAGGACTGGACGCCCACCACAACCTTTATTAATAGCGTAATTATATTTACTAGAAACTGGACACCAAGGGTTAAGCGGAGTACGGTCTTAACTTTATTGACAATCGTTATGCAATGGCAATGCAAAGCGCGCGCCGGACATGCTGAAGTTGTTTTGGAAAACAAGCTGAAGTTGTTTTGAGAAAAAACTGGACTTTTTTGTTTAGATTTTTAAAGTAAATGTATGTTAAATCTAAAACAAGAATGGGATTGGATCGTTGCGACTGATTACAAAGTATTATCTACTCACAAAACGAGAGAAAATGCAGTAAGGGGTCTTACTGCAAAAAGGAAAAGGCACGGTAAGTGTGCTGTTTATTTGAAGTCTGACTGGAAAAAGAAAGAGATTGAGTCCGTTGACCCAAACTTTATTGGAGTGGACATGAACAAGGTGATTAGCTTTGTGGATAAAAAAGAGCGAATTGACAAGTTCAACAACTCGGAACAATTAAATAGAGATTTATTGAGGATAGCTTCAAAGTAAGTATGAAAACACGAAGAGAACGCATGAAGGAGATCGAGAAAGAAAGAAGAACTGCATCAATTTATGAAGTAGTTTTAATTCTTTTTATTATTGTCTTGACAGCGATTTTAGTTGGGAGTATAATTTAATTTAATATGAAGGTCCAAGAAGAATCTTCTAAAGAAAACGAGGACATCGACCCATTGGGTGACATAATTGGAAAGTTATCATCTTTTGTTCCAGATTCAGGAGGTGAAAGACTTGTTGGAAAGATTGTTAAAAAGGGTCCTACACACTATAAACACGGGTACAAGATTCCAGATTGCTCCCTTACGGTAGAAGGCAGAAGTGGTAGAAGGATGGATCTAAGCTCTTATATATGTTCTCATGTTTATTTGTTTGACTCTTACCTTGAGGCCGATAAGTTTAATAAAAATGGGTGGAAGTTGTCCAAAATACTTATAAAGTAACAATTATCTGCCGCTAACAATAAAACAAAATAAAAACAATGGCTACTCCTGAAGAGTTAAACAGAGAATTATCGTCCAACATAGAGCTTGTTATGAGGAATTATTTTCCTTCGGCTAAGAAGCGTGGAGCTTCCTACAGTATGGGGGACCTAGACGGTTCCGAAGGAAGCTCAACCGGAGTGTATCGCGGTTCTGGCGGTGTGTATTTGGCTAAGGACAATGCAACCGGAGAATGCACTAACATTCTCAACTTAATGAGTCGCAAGTTTTCTTCTTGGACTGAGACCCACGACGAGTGTAGAAAGCTTTGTGGTATTGTAGACGTTAAACCCATAATGGTGTCTGAGAAGCCACAGGAGCCCGCTCAGGATCATTTGGGTGCAATTAGGGGTACAGACACCTTTAGGTACCTAAACTCCGTCAGAGGGCTCTCAGAGTCCACATTGATGAAGTACGAAGTTCGGACCCATAAACGCAATAGCCGACACAACGAAAACTTTTGGGCTGCTAAGTTCTACGATCCGAGTGGTGACTTGGTCATGATAAAGAGCACTGGCATAAACAAAACAGACAAGGACAAAAAGGACATTTGGTCTACTGCTGCTTACTCTACCCTTTGGAACTGGAACATTTGTGACGCAAACACAAGGAGCATTGCGATTTGTGAAGGAGAGATTGACGCCATGTCTTTCTATCAATTGGGTGCAAAGGTTCCTTGTTTGTCTGTTCCCAGCGGTTGCTCTAACTTGGGGTGGATAGAGAACGACTTTGAAGCCCTAGAAAGGTTTGAGAATATTTACTTGGCATTTGACAATGATACCGCTGGAGAGAAGGCAAGTAGAGAGGTGGCGAAAAGGCTAGGTATAACTAGATGCAAGAGAATCGAGATACCAAATCAGTTCAATGACATTAACGAAATGCTTGTCGCTCAACACAATGTTGATGTTGACGAATTATTTGATAGTGCATCGACGTATGATCCCAAGCAACTTCGTTCGGTAGACGACATGGAGTTCGACATCTCTATGGAGATTGATCGACACGAGACCGAAGAGGAAAGTAATCCATTTCTTTGGCCCGAGCTTAAGTACCGTCATCGCCACGGCGAGTTGACCGTTGTAGGAGGTTACCCAGGTCACGGTAAAAGCCAGTGGGTGTATCAAAGTACCTTAAACGAGATTATGAATAATCATAGAAAGGCTTGTATAGCTTCGTTTGAGATTCCTGCAAAGAGTATGTTGTTTAACATGATGTGGATGAACTCAGGCAGAAGGCCCACGATAGAAACATTCAGGCATCAGATGAGGGACTTTGTTGGCAGCACTTGGTTTATTGAGGGACAAGAGGGAAGCACTACAACGTGGAACTCACTTAAAGATGACTTTCTTTACGCTCACAAGCGTTACGGTTGCGACTTTTTCGTGGTTGATGCGTTAATGCACATATCCAACAAAGATGATTATAGTGGCCAAGAAAAGATAGCAAAGCAAGCGGCTAAGTTTTGCGTCGATCATGACGTAACAATATTAATGATTTGCCACTGTGATGCCAAAAAGGCTGGTAGTGGTCACGTTCCAGAACTAGAGGATATTCTGGGAGGACAAGGGATTGGTGCAGCTTGTCATGCAGCCGTTATGCTTTGGCGTAACAAGGAAAAGGAAAAGAAAATAGAGTCTGGAGAAGACTTGGAAAAATGGGAGGATGCTCCAGATGGAAAGTTCTATGTACCCAAACAACGAGCCAACGGGATTACCATTTATCGTGATATTTGGTTTGACAAGAGGACTAGAAGGTTTAGCGTAGAACCAATGACTTATCCCGAAGCAATGGGATTTTAACCAAAATAAAATAATGACAGACACAAAGTATTACGAAAAGAAGCAGGACGGCGTCCTCTTCGCAAGAGCATCAAAGGATCTTGAAGATCCTGCATCACACGGGGCTGTAGAGCGTCAGTGGAACTTCAAAGGTAAATCAGGTTCAACTTGGGGTTGGCCCATGCGTGGCATAGAGGGGCTAATAGAAAGTGCGTTTGTTTCCGACTTCGGGGATGACGTTTACTTTAACATTGGCCTACAGCAACCTAATGGAGAAGTAGCGGTTTTTAAGAACAAACTATACACTGATACCTTTCAGTTGGTTCAGGCTTTTAGAAACATTGACCTAGACAAGCCATTGAGGGTAGAAGCGTTCGTGAATTCAAAAGGTGCTTACACCAACAAGGATGGCATTTCAGTTGTTCCCGCAGCAATCAAACTACTGCAAGACGGCAAACAGATTCCTTGGGTTTTCAATAGGAACAAAGAGGAAAAGCGTTGGTGCGGTCCAGACGGCGTTGATGACATGCCAGAGATTCAACGCAAGAGCAGCATGGGTCGTGTAAAGTATGACAAAAGCGAGCAGCAAGACTTCATGGAAAAGGAGATCGAGGTCTTTATTGATCGAGTTAGCGAGATAGAGTTTGAAAGAAAGGAGAATCGCCCTAAGACTGCCAATGAAATAGCAGCCACTCAACGAGTCGAGGTCGCAATTGATACTGACATTTCAGAAGTAAACGGAGAGCCTTTTTAGAGTGAGTCATTTCTACAAGATTAATAAAGACGACACTGTTGAGTTGAGCAGTGTCGTCTCTACTCCCGCTCAAGCAAAGAAAGCTACTGGGAAACACGTAGCTTCGATTACGACTAAGCTAGGGGTAATGCCTTCGTTTCTTGATGAATGGAAAATCATGAAGATGCACGAGATCGTCAGCGAAAACCAAGGCATATCTCTTGGTGACGCTAAAGAGGCTATGTGGGGGAAAAGGCTTAGCCCTAGCGGGGAATTATTATCTTCCTCTGAGTTTGGTACAAGGTGCCACAAAGCCCTTGAAGACGCATTGAGCGGAATAGACTTTGATCCCAATTGGACTGATTATGTTTTTCCGTTTTTGTCATACATAGACGGTAAAAACATTAAAACATTGTCCTCTGAGCTTGTAGTTGCTGATGACGCACTCAACACTGCTGGAACAATTGACTTAGTTGTGGAACTCCCAGACGGTAAGATCGCAATCATGGACTTTAAGACAAGGGAGGGGAAAGGCGATCTAAAGTCCAAGGCATATCCTAAGGATGCAGCTCAGCTTTCAGCTTGTTCTGCAATTTACAGCCGAAAACACGATTTGGGGTATCAGCCAAAGATTTACAGTGTATTGATTGATGCCGTAACCGCAGAGCTATTCGTCAAGGAGTGGACCCATGAAGCCCAGCTCAAGGGGTTATCTAACTTTGTGGCATGTAGTAATTTCTACGACGCAATTAACGGGTTATAATAATCTATGATTGTTGTATCCGCAAAGATTAGTCTTCCAGATTCCTTGGCATACAAGCTAACCAAATCAGATCTTAGGAGAAGAGATGTTAATTTAATTTCACTAGATTGGTCAGACACTAGAAGAATGGAAAAAAGCGACATACCTATACTTGATGACAAGAGAGGTTGTTACGTTAGGGAAACCTACGGGAACGACAATTAGTCATGAGAAAGCTAAAGCAGTCAGAAATAAAAGCATATCGAGAAGAAATGCTTGAAGAGCAAAATGGTAAGTGTGCGTTTTGCGGAGAAGACTGTGAGAAGCCTTGTCTTGACCATGCCCACATGGAGCCTTGGAAAGACAAGGTGCGTGGGGTTGTTTGTAATTGGTGCAACATAGCCATAGGCAAACTAGAAAACGCTAGAGTCAGGACAGGCACGAGTTGGGAAACCTTTGAGAACTCTTTTCCTGATGTCCATCATTACGTTTGGCACTACAGCAATGAACGACCTTGGTCGGACATTGGGTATGAAAATTCTGACTGGCATCCATCTAAAAGAAAGTCAGAGGTTACCGCATTTAGCAAATTGCATGCAGACGAACAGTGGGACGTGCTAAAGCAAATGGGTGCTGATTTTAAAATTGTTTCAAGCAAAGATTATAGGGTTAAACTTTTTAAAAAGCTTAACAACAAAACCAAATAAAATCCCCAACCCCATATTTAACATGAGAGTTTTAGTCATTGGAGATACCCATGCACCTGCCATGCACCCAAAATACATCTCATTTTTAAAAAAAATAGAACGAAAATACAACTGCAATAGGGTTGTTCACATTGGGGATTTGGTGGACTGGAGTGCAATTAGCTTTCACGAGAAAGACCCATCAATGCCAGGAGCCGTTGAGGAGTACAAAACAGCTCGTAAGCAAGTGAGTAAAATCCACAAAGCGTTTCCCAAGGTTGATTACATGATTGGGAACCACAGTGATCTTCCAGCCCGAAAGGCAGCTTTAGTTGGTTTACCTACCGAAGTTATGATTCCGTTTAAGAAACTATGGGGACTAGACGGATGGAAGATACATGAACGGTTTTCGGATCTAAGACTAGACAACGTAATCTATCGTCATGGAGACAAGGGAAAGGGTGGCCAACGTCTAGCTGCACTTTCAAACGCTAAAGACGAACATTGCTCTTTGGTGCAAGGACATTATCATAGTCAGTTTGGAATAGAGTTTGCAGCTAATCACGATAGGGCTATATGGGGTATGCAAGTGGGTTGCGGAGTTGCCCCAAACCATCCATCTATGAGATATTCTAGGGTTTATTCTCAACGTCCACTTCTGGGATGCGGAGTAGTAATAAACGGAGAACCATGTACAGAAAGAATGTTCTTATGATCAACCTACCGAAAGACGCCCAAGAGAGAAAAGCTTGTCCTGTTTGGAGTGGCTTTATGAAATACTTTCCCAATGCCATGATTGCCGTTTCTAGGTTGTCCCAAATGGGGAATGACCAACACCACCCAGGAACTCCGTTGCACTGGGACAAGGACAAAAGCAAGGACGACATGGATGCCCTTATGCGTCACGCACTAGAAGGTCACCATGAGGCTGTAGCGTGGAGAGCAATGGCAAACCTAGAGAGAGAACTACTTAACGGATACAAGGCAAAGTCATGGGAGAAGAAACCTTAATTAGGTTAGCTGGTCACCTAGGATACGACATAGGGTCTATTCGAAGTCGAGATAGATCAGAGCCCCTTGCCACCTGTCGCAAGGCATTGATGTCTTACATGAGTCAGTTTCACCACATCTTTGACTTAGCCAAATTATTTGAAAGAACTAGGGGGAACATAAACATACATAAGAATTGTCACGCAGACAATTACGAGTGTGATCTCATTTACAAAGAGTGCTACGACATCCTTCTTGAGAACGAGCTTCCAAATAAAAATTATTGCAAAGAAGATGATGAAATAGACACGGGTGAAGTAGAAGATTTGGCTTTGAGGATACTTAAGTTTTTAATCTCTAGGAAAAAATAATTACTTGACCAAAGATAATTTACCATCATGGTGGCTTTTGGGTAAGCAAAACAGTAATGTTAGCAGGGGCTTATGTATTCGTCCTTTATTAAATCCCAATAGTATGATCAACATGTGTCGAAGGGGGACCCCCATTGGGTCCCCCTTTTTTGTGTCTAACTACCCCCTCACAGCCCCTCTAGGGGTCCTTGGGGGTCATACCCATACCAAGGTATTAGTCCGAGCACAAAAGCCCCTTCAGCGGGCTTAGAAATCAATAAGAGCCGCCACTGGCAGGTCTTTGGCGAACAAGCTGATCAGCCGTATTAAGAATTATAGCAGTGCCGTAGGCCTCTCTTACCTTTTCTGTTATTACGTCTTCTCCCAGTTCCAGGCCTCCTTTACTGTTTGGATCAATGCCTTTTTCTATTAAATAATCAACTCGTTCCTTAACGGACATGCCTTTTAAAATACTTACCCTGGGGGTTTCGTTTAACTCTTTGGCAGATATTTCTTTCGATGTTGCTATCAATCTAGTTGTAAGGCCTTTAGTATCTTCTAAAATTGTTCCAGGAGACACAGGAGATCGTAAACTCATGGCTTGTCCTTCGTATACTTCACGCAATTCTCCTTCGGTCAGCCTAGACTCCTCAAAAGGAGTCAAATAAAGGTTCATGTCCTTTTTATTAAACAGGGGTAACTCAAAGTTGCCGGTTTCCATAGCATCAACAATTTTTAATTTAAATGGATTACTGGCTCCAGACATTTTGAGAGCCTCAACTAAGTATCGGCCATCAACACCCAATTCTGGATTATCAAATATTTTAGCCGTAACAGTGTCGTTCAGTAAAACAGACATTCTGTCTATAATTAAATCAAATTTGCTGTTGTTGGAATTCACATATGAATTTATAAATTCATCCCTAGTTGCATTCGCATTAGGCGAAAGGTCTGGCTCATTGCCAATTCTTTCTTGATACAGAGATTTCATTTCCTGAAGCAACTCTTTGTAATCCGTGTACTGTTTACGAACTTCTATAGCAAAACTTTCATCAAGTCTAACTTTTGTTACCCTATAGCCCAGTAATCTTTGTCCAAGCTCTGCTTTGGTTAATCGAGTTCCTGAGGGGCTTATTTCTTGAGCAAGCCTAACTGTTTCAAGTGAGTGTCCTTTTGGATTTGTTAAAATAAAATTAGCAGCATCTTTAAGGGTACCTGGCATCATTTCTCTTCTTCCAACGGAAATGAAATCTTCGGCGTAGCGGCGAAACACTCCTTCTGCATCTGGACCTAACTGTTTCGGGTCACCAGAAAAGGCTGAGGAGAACATGTTGTACATAGGATTGCCTTCTCCACGAAACATGTTTATAATTCTATCGGGAACATCTTTGACAAACCTAGCTGGGTCAGCTATTAAGTCTTTAAACAATCCAGCAAGTCCAACAGCTGGAAAAAGGTATTCGGATTGAACGGAGTTGATAGTCATGGGGTCCTCCTTGGTTCTCTTTTGGAAAAGATTTTCTTTTTCCTTCATCCAAAAAGGAACATAAGAACGACTCAAGGCTTCTTGCTGTTCCCTGTCATACCCTTCCTCGTCGTTCTTTCTGCGAACTGCCGAAATTGCACCATATGAAATTGCCAGCAATGCTGATAGAACATGAAGGCCGTGCATCCTTGATTGTGTTGCGTTAAACCTTCCTCCCTTAATTCTGTATTTTTTTCTTAGCCATTTTTCATCGGCCTTAAGCATCTTAGCACCACCTATGGCTTGGTTAGTTGATGATCTAACAAGGTCTGCATTAAAAGCTACAAATTGATCTAAAAGACCAAGCTTTGAACCAGTCTGTACGCTTTTGCTTAATCTTCCATAGGCTTGAGAACCCGCCAAGGTCATTTCTGCTGCAACTCTTTTTAGTTCACCAAGGTCGCCCTCTATGCCTGGAAACATTTTAGTAAGAAGTTTTTGTTTGTGAACAAATATAGTTAATCTAGCGGCATTATCAACGATGTTGTACCCTTTAGATACTGGAGAAAGAGTCCCATTTAGTGCCTTTTCTATCAGGTTTTGTGGGTTGCTTCTCATCATATCAGCCATTGTTACGTTTTCAGAAAAAATACCTAGTGAGACTAGCTCTTTGTACTCTTCTACGGCTTGAACTCTTTGTGCCGGTGTCATCTTTGCAGATGAACTTTGGTCAAGCCATTCGTATTCGTTTAGCCCAATCCTTACACCGTTATACCATGATTTAGCATTGCCAAATGTAGGCAAAATTCCATTTACCGCCATTGTTCCAATAGACCCAATAAGATTAACAGGCCAAGTAGCAGCGTTCAGTAAAGTTTTTGCACCCTTCCAAACGACAGTGCCAGTCATGGCTGTGTTTACAAGACCTTGGACTAGCTTGTTGTTTGCAAGAATTTCATTGTCCTCATTGAGGAGCTTTGCAATTTGTCCATTAACCCAACTATCAACGTATATACCCCTGTCTAAAAGATTTGTTCTTTGAAGTAATTTTTGATAGTTAGGAGCACCCGCTGGTACTTCCGTTTGGTTAATAAACACTTTACCAAAGGGAGAGTTAGGGTCTCCAGCAGCTCGTATAAAGATTTCGTTTAAATCCCTGTCTAGCATCAAGCCAGCCTCAAGTCTTGCTATGCCTTGTTGGGATATATTCGCTGCCTCTAGCCCAATTCCTTTTTTGTCCCAATACGTTGATTCCGCTGGACCCATCTTTCTTTGAGCCATTAAAATGTTGGCGGTTATTGACTCTGAGTCATCAAGTGCTATGGATAAAGAATCTTTGCCACGCTTTGCTGCCCTGCCGGCAATAGACTGTGACTCTTTTTCTGCATGTTCTGCTAGGGACAGATCTCGGGCTTTTAGATAAATTTGTTCTATTTCATCTTGAGTCAATTCAAGATTAATTTTAGAAATATTTTCTTGGAATTTTTTAGCTCTTTCAAACTCTAGGTCGTATGCTGCTTTATCAAATCGGTTTCCTGTTCGATCTGCTATTTCTTTTTTCTTTGCAACATCTGCTAGCAACACATTTAACTCTCTGTTGCGTTGCTCTAGTATTGATTTTTTTTGTCCTGTCCAATCTGTTTGAAGTCCACGAGATTCTGGAGTTAGTAATTTTTTTTCAACACCTGCTGGCCTTCCGGCACCTCCCATTATTAAATCTTGTTCAATTTTAATTAGTTGTGGAGCTATGGCCTGTGCCCTTTCTATTACAGAAAGATCTCTAACCTCAGAGGGTCTTTTCCAGTTTTTGTCAGTAAAGACGCCATATATGTTTGTTACATAGTTTTGCTCAACAATACTTTTTTGTATTGTATCAACAAGCTCTTTGCGGTTAACTTGACTTCCCCTTACGAGATCTCCATCTGGACCAATGATGTTGGCTATGTTAGCCTGTGATTGGTTTTTTATATTTCTATATCCAATCAAGTCATTGGTTATTGCCTTTATTGACTCAGGAGGCTTGTTTTCTTTTGCAGAGTACCCGTTAAACCACTTGTTTACGTCTCTTTCAATTTCGCTTCCGCTAAACTTAGATTGGTTAAACTTAGAGTTTCCCCACTCAATGTAAGCGGCTATAGCATTTAGGTGCTTTGTACCGGATGCCACAACTGCTTTTTTGTAATTTAAAGATCTTTCAACCGCCCTAGCAGTTTCGTTATTAAGAGCAAAGGAAGGAGCAATTAATCTGTTAGTAAAGTCAACGGTCTTCTTCCAAGAAGACCTTTCGTCTTTAACCGTTTCAGATTTATCAAATGCTGTAAATGAATCAGACGCATCTTCTTTTATTTGTTGATTGGCCCCATCGTCCATCATGTTGCCGTAAGATCTTTTAACTTCTTTTATTTTGCCAAAATCTAAATCGGGTTGATCGGTCGAGGGCTTTTCAGAAAGATCACCTGTCTTAACAGATGCTCCAGACTTGGGGTCCGAAAATACATCGGGGGCACTGTCGGTCTTTGTGGCCTTAGATGGAGCTTTGGATAATAAACTCCAATCTATTCCCATCAATCTAGCGGCTTCTTCATTTGCCTGACGCTCCAAAGCAATGGACCTTGGGTCCATTAAGTCTTTGGGGTGAGTAATATCTTTTTGAAGATTTCTGTGACCAAGTTCATGAGCAAAAATAAATTTTGCATATGTCCTAGCATCGCCTAGCTCAACTTTAAATTTATCAAGGTCAATATTTTCAAAGACTTTAGCCTTTTGTTTAGACACTGGAAGATCATTTGCTTCTCCTCTTAGATAGGCTAAGTCGTTGTCCCAATCTTCTATAATCCTTTTCTCGTTGTACCTGATTTGACCAGTCTGTTTATTTATTGCAGCCAAAGAATCAAGGCTTGGGTCCTCAACTGGATTGGGTCCGAGTTCCTCATCTGGTTTCTCGCCCCTTGCCCAAAGATCAAACCTTTCGCTATTTCTTATGTTTTGGGGAGTATTAATATCTTTCCTAGAAAGAGGAGCAGCAGCCTTTATTGACTGAAGTGCAGATGTTTGCTTGTCTACACTTTTCTCTAACTTAGATATAGCCGCATCATCAATTAAAGAATTTACGCTTTTAGCTAAGTTGTCAGCCGTTTCAGGACTTTCGTAGGCTAATCGGTTTATTTGTTGTTCGGTTGTTTCTCCAACTGGTGCCTTCTTAGATCTTTTCGCTATTGCACCCATAAGTTTGTTGGCTGCTACATCAAGTCCTGCTCCAAATCCCGCCCCAATGGCCACGCCCTTTACAGTTTCTAAAGGAGTAGCAAACCTCTTTGTTCCTTCTTCATCTCCACCAAGTAGCATATCCGACTGAACAGATGCTGCACCGATCCCAGCACCTCTAATAGCAGCATCTCCAACCCGACTTTTGGTTATCGGTTTGTCAGAAATTTTAGACAATGTAGTTAGTGCTTTCCTAGATGGCGTAACTCCCTTTGCAAGTTCCTTACTTGCCATCTTTCCTATCGCCGCAGGAGCAACTGCCTTAGCGGTTTTAAGTCCTCCTTTTATTGCTGCTCCAGATGGAAACAAATTAACTATACCGGCGGCAAACGCCCGACCAAGGTTTATGTCTTGTCCTTCTATCTTTTGAGCCGCCAAAGAGCCCAAAAAACCACCAGCAACTGATCCAATTGTGTATCCAGCAAGGATGCCAACGGGTCCTCCAAAGGCTCCAATTGCTGTTCCTAGGGCTTGCCCAGACAGACCCGTGGCTATTTCTGTCCCAAGGCCACCACCAAACTTAGCAACTTTAATTGCGTTTTCGGTTGTTATTAGGTCTGGGCTTTCTTGTTCAGCGGAACTTCCTAATCTTACTGTGCCTGCCCTAGGAGTATCTCCCAGTACAAGTTTAGACAAATCCCCAAAGCCATCGTCTTCAGCGTCACCTGAGGCATCTGGTGGCCCCTCAGGGGCCATCTCTACCTTGTCGGATGACGCTCTAGGTGAATACTTAACACCCACCGCACCATATTCCTTTTTGCCTATTTCTTCAAGCTTAGCTTGGGTTTCTGGAGAATCATCTAAAAAATCAATGTCTGGAAAATTGACTTTTTGATCAACTATTTGGTCCCCTTCTGAGATTTGATAAGTTACTTGTACCGGCATTATCCATTATCCTTTGAATTTAAGCGTTTTAACACCTCCTTCGCTGGCTCCGTCACTTAGTCTAGGATCACCGAAGATGACTTTTAGAAGTTCTGTCGTATCTTGAATATCACTAGTGCTTTCCTTACTGCTAGTTCGTGACTTGAGATAAGCTTCTAATGTTTCGTTTTTCTGTTTGTCACTATACCCAAGCCTTTCCATTGCGTTATCAAGGCCTTTTAGCACAGCATCGCGATCATCTATATCAATCCTTTGGCCATTTACAAATACAGCTGTTTTAAGTTTTCCATTTCTGTCTCTATATTCCGCAGTATACCTTTTAGATCCAGGAAATGCTCCTTGATAAGTTCTTATAGCCTCAGTTGTGTCCTTTCCGCCTTCTTCTGCATATTTGTCAAGGAAAGAAACAAGGGACCCTCCCCCATCTTGTTTGGCCACATGTCTAAGCGAGTTACTAAGGGCTGTTTTATCTGTATTCTCTGTATTATATATGCTTGTTTTTAGATCAATTTCTTTATCTTTTATAGCATTGCCCATTGCGTTCTGTGCCGCAGTAGTCTGCATTCCCAACAGACTCGTGTCTGCCTGTCTTTGTGCTATTGCATTTCGGGCTTGTGCTAGTTTGTTAGCCCTCTTCGCAGCCTTAATCATAGCTTCTTGTTGTGCTACTCTTTGATTTTCTTCTTTTTCATATCGGGCCAAGTCTTTCAATATTTCTCCTTGCTGAAGAATAGTGTCAGCGTCTAAATTGCCGTAGACACCCTTAAGCTCCTCTTCAGTCAGTTCGCTACCAGACATCTTTGCATATTCACCAATGACCTTAAGAGCAGATTCTTTCTTTAGCTTGTCTTCTTTTTTCTTTTGAAAAGACTTGATTCCTTGAGCAATGTTTCCACCTAGGTCAGCAAGAGTTTTTTGCTTAATGGCAGCTGCTCTTTCAATGCCCGAGTAATCGGCCTTAAGAGCTTGCGGGTTTATGGATGCTGATCTTTTAAACATAATCTATTTTACCAGTTTAATTTTTTGTTAAACGCCTCTATCTCTTAAGGCGAAATTAAGAAGCGAGTTAGCTACGCTCCCCCCAAAGGATGACTGACCCGATTTCCTACTAGCATCAGCAACCATTTGAGCGGTTTCTAATCCTATGGCATTGGCAATGTCTGCACCTGCAATGTTTACGCCTTGAGCTGGGTCAATTCCAACTTGTTGTCCGGTTCCCAAAATGTCTTGCAATCCTCTGCTTTGCATAGTGGAAGCCGTTCCAAATCCTCCGTATGCTCCTTGTGAGGTTCTGTTGGCAAGATCGAGGTCTTTTAAATAATTTTTGCGAGACTCCTCTTGGGTTCTGTTCATGATGTTTGCTAATAACGCATTGTCATCCCTTCTTCCCCTTCCAACATTTAAAGCAGATACGTTCTCTCGCATTTGCATTTTTTCAAAATCAGTAAGCCTACCAGCATCCCTTCGCAGTTGGTCTGCGGTTTGTGCTTGAGCTTGAGCTTGACCCAAAACGCCTTGTAGCATGGCGTCGTTTCGATCACCCATGCCGGTACCCGTTTGACCCGTTAAAGCACGATAGTCGGCACCCATCTGGCCGGTTTGCCTTGGGTTAATAACGGACTCCATGTCCATTACTCCGCTAAGGTAATCTTGCATTCCTCCTGGCATTTGCTGCTGTCCAGTGGCAGTTGGAAGAATTTGTCCTGCTTGAAAATCAGATGTATACGCACCTGGCTGCAACGCAAGTAGATCTGGAATCAAGTCCTTAAAACTACTGGTATCAAACGTCCCATCGGCACCTGCTTCTCCCCGAATTCCTTGCTCTCCTTGCATTCCTTGAATGCCTTGAGCACCCGTAGCACCAGTAGCTCCTGTAGCACCAGTAGCTCCTGTAGCACCGGTAGCTCCTGTAGCACCGGTTTGGCCCATTAGTCCTTGAATCCCTTGAATCCCTTGAATTCCCTGAGCACCCGTTGCACCTGTTGCACCCGTTGCACCCGTTGCACCTGTTGCTCCAGTTGCACCAGTTTCTCCCATGAGTCCCTGAATACCTTGAATGCCCTGAAGTCCTCGGTCTCCTGTAAGTCCTTGGAGTCCTCTAAGTCCTTGGAGTCCTTGTTCGCCTCTAAGTCCTTGGAGTCCTTGTTCTCCCCTAAGTCCCTGTTCTCCTCGAAGTCCCTGTTCTCCAGCTTCTCCTCTAAGCCCTTGTTGTCCCCGTTCCCCAGTTTCTCCTCTAACTCCTCGTTCTCCAGTTTCTCCTCGTTCTCCAGTTTCTCCTCGTTCCCCAGTTTCTCCTCTAACTCCTTGCTCTCCAGTTTTTCCTCGTTCTCCAGTCTCTCCTTGTTCTCCAGTCTCTCCTCGTTCTCCACGCTCTCCTGCTTCACCAGCGTCTCCTTTGAGTCCTTGTTCTCCAGTCTCTCCTCGGAGTTGTTCCGGATCGAAACTGGCCGGATCAAACCCTAGTTCTTGAAATAAAGCTTGTAATTCTTCTTCTGTCATGTTGTCTCCAAATCCACCTAAATTATTTGTTATTGCACCTCCCAAAATATTTTTTAAAAAATCAACAGCGTTTCCGTACTGAAGATTATATGGGTCAAAGCGAGCGTTTCCACCTCTTCCTGCCCCAGGTCCACTTGGTCCCGCACCTGCTGATCCTCCAGGGCCACTTGCTCCTCCCATGGGTGTCCCTGATCTTCCTCCTCCACTTCCTGAATCTCCTCCATAGATGTCTCCTACATCCGTATTAGATCCCCCATAGGGGCCACCTCCTTCTTCGACATTAAGTCCAGTTTCATTAATGGAATAATTTGTAGAATCAGAAGAGTCAGAAGCATCTCCAGTTTTGGGAGGAACATAGGCATCATCACCTTCCTGAATATATTCTTCAGGAATATCAAAATCATCTTCCGTTCTCCCAAAATCAGCAAGAATTTCTCTAATTTTATCACTATCAAGTCCTCCTTCTCTAGCAGTCTCGTGCATGATCTCAAGGATTTCTTGCTCCTCATCATATTCATC